>Ga0209782_1001330_pt1 | contig 12701 bp, 9 predicted proteins | sample WorMetmaBAHAMAS1_FD_187390 | JGI IMG/M metagenome (GOLD analysis project Ga0209782, IMG submission 187390) | Marine gutless worms symbiont microbial communities from Max Planck institute for Marine Microbiology, Germany - Inanidrilus... | ecosystem: Host-associated > Annelida > Digestive system >... | reverse complement strand
GAATTGGACTGAGACCGAATTGCTCAGATTAACTGTTGCTCAGCGAATTGCTCAGTCCAAACTTTGGACTCAGCGAATCGCTGAGTCCAATGTTTTAGCTGAGTCTGAATCAAAAACGTCACTTCACTTTTTGGATTAAGTTCGGCTTAGTCCGATGTTTGGTCTCAGCGAAAGACTAATCCAAAAAGTGAAGTCACCCAATGCCATTACCAAGTGCATGTAGTGTAAAGTGACAGCTGTGGTTATGGCTAGTATGTAGAATACTAGATGGTGGTTATAGTAGGGTAACTGGTGTTAGAGTTCGTGTTAAGGTTAGGATTAGAGATGCTTTGCTATTGTATGAGGTTATTTTCAACAATCTTTGAAGCTTGCTTGTATATTTTTGTTTGTAGGTTTTAAAAAGGGGTCTGAGCCTGGAACTCCACCACTGACAGTACTAAGGTAAATTAATATACATAATTATGCAAATATGAAGAATTGTGTAATAAATCTGTTTATTTAAGCAACATTTTTTCATGAGCATCTGTGTTATTAGTTTATTTCTTCTAAGACAGTGATAGCTTACTTATCTGGAACTTTCACTTTGACTAAACTTACAAAAATTGTTATCTCATATGATTACTTTTTAAGTGTTTAACTAAAACTAAAGCATATAATTTTCTCTGTGGCCTTAATTTTTATGATAGTCAAGTATAGCAAGTTGGATACCAAAATCTTGCTAATTTGATACAAACTCTGAAGTGTCTTCAACTACTAGGCATGTCAGAAAAATGCGAATATAAGATTGCCACATATTTGGCACTTTGCCGCATTTTTGCATATTTTAGCAAAGTGCGCATATTGCATATTTTTTCCACATATTTTGGCATTTTGGCAGCATTAAATATTCTTTGTAGTAATTTTTCAGATTTGCAGATATCAAAATTTGTTGTTAAGTGAACATTTCTTATTTTCTTTGCTGTAAACATGGAGCTATAATTAGCTCCATGGCTGTAAATGTACTAAATAATAGCTGTTCTATCCCATACCCCCAAAAACATACCATGTCACATTAGCAAAGAATATGCAATTGAGGCCTATTTCCACATATTTTTGCTGCATATTTTGCCATGTTATGGTCGGCATATTTTGAAAAAATTGCCGTTGCCCTGTTTTTCTGACATGCCTAAACTACATTATATGCTAATCTGTGCATTGTTTCCAGGAAAGATGTTACTATATGCTTGTCTGTAACTTTGCAAAAATGCTCGTTGATTTTCAAAATTTGTTCAGTGATGGACTTAGCAGGAGATTTGCAATGTGCACCAAAATCTAAAGGAACAAAACTTCTAAGGCCCAGTTCAGCAAACTGAGCCTAGTAAAAATCATTTGCTTAGCCAGAGTTCATCCAAGCTGATCATAGGGCAAAATGTAGGAATAACTATCAAGTGACCAATTACTGCATGACAATTTGGCTTTGCTCAGATACAGAAAATAGCGATTCCTGAGCACAAACATTTCACAGGATAGTGTAGTGATGTATTTGAGGTCTGAAGGGATGTTTACTTATCACTTTACTGCAAATTGACTGATGTCTGCTACCGAATAATTTGAGTTTGGTTAGAAACTTAGAATTTGGCAAAGTCCTAGGTAAAAAACTGGCAACTTTTTTCACCAAACACCGTGTGGTAATATGTTGCTGCATGTATGTGTATTAACCTGAACTAAGTTACATTGGCAATAACGATGAATAGCCAGATAAACTGATTGTACTACTGTTTGCTGTCATGTAAACAGGACTTTTAACTAAAGAAATACAACATTAAATTACAATTACAGTGTGTAACTTGATCGTCATCCATGCTACTATAAACTAGCGTACAAGTTACTGAAGATGTAGTCACTTTCCAGGTTATATTTACATTGTGCTTGAAGATGAAAAAGAACATTTGTTCAGTTGTGTTTAGTTACCAATATTTTTCTGGGCCAGGTATCTTTATGTAATGCCGCTGTGAGTATGATATCATTAGACAATGAAGAAAACTCATACCTTTTTATCGGTCCATTAATTGTTGAGGTGATACATTTGTAGAGAGTTGATTTTAACTGATGTATATTGTGGTGTTTTGTTTGGCAGTTTGCTGTGGCAGTGAGAACACTGCATGGTACTCTTATCTAGAGAGTATTGGTGCGTTATCCATTGGACATTGGCTGTCTGTATATCCAGTGATTGAGATATTTATTGAGTTGTTTAACAGGGAAAGACATTTGTTTCAGACAGTTGATATGCATCACAGTTCACAGGCTTGGTTATAATTAGCTGCAAGCACCAAATGTTAATTTAACCTCTCAGAAGTGACTAGCGGATGTCATAGTCTCAGTTACATGTATTATTGAAATGTAAATCATTGAGCTAGCAGTAATGTTATAATTCCATGTGCATTTTAATTTTTATTAAGTTGGTATTTTCGGAACAATCGAGTGTCATGAAAATGATAAAATATTTATGTATGAGAATAAAATGCAGAAACTGTTCTGACTGTTATGATTGTATCACGTCACCATTTGTTCAATATGTTGCTGTCAATTCTTAATTAACCTTTTTGTAAACCGTGTTTTATGTGTTAAAATAACTGTGACCACATCACTGAAGAGTACTAATTAATCTACTTTGATGAACAATACTGCTCAGTTATCACAAACTGTTCAATATATTTGTATAATGTTTAACATATTTGACTATTCGTGCAACTCTACTGTTTATTTTATTCAACACACAGTGCTGTTAATGACATAATTTGGACTTATTTGAGTAGTTTGAGTTTCAATGAAAGTACATATATAACTAGGAATTGAATACAGTAAAAGAATCGTAATCAGCAGATTTACAGAATGATGTTAGGTACCTGAGTGCCTCATTCTAGAATGCAATATATGGTGGCTAGACTGTAAGAAGGTGGACCTGGTGGTAGCTCTCTGCTATTTAGGCCACTTTAATAAATTATGCATACTAATAATAATAATAAGGTGGTTGGTTGTTGTCCTCCTCTATATGAGCCTATATTGCAGTTAGTTTTCAGTTAGTTTATTCAGGTTAAAGCATATTGTTACCAATGCAGTAACATATGGTAACACGGGCATATTTTAAAAAGCTGGTGTTACTACTTTGCCTGTCAGGGTGCAAAGTATTGTGATCAGTATGTGTCACTTCTGGTTTTTGTGGATGAGGTTGTGTTTTCACATAACGGAGCATATTGCCACTGCACGGGCACTATGGGTGGGAATCATGTACATAGCTAGTCTTCCACAAAACTTAAGAGTTGATGACAATAAAATAACAAATATATGGAAGCAAAGTTTCTGAATATGTCGTAACATTCAGTGAAGTCAATGACAAATTAAGTCCAGGCACACAGACTGATTCAGACGTTGAAGCTTTTTGTTGATAATTTTCAGTTAATTTATCTGATATTTAATGTTACTTGTTTAGCTCAAACAAGTTCCAGCATCTCTGGGCAGTGGACACTATACGAGATAATGATAATCTTAACCTTAATTAATTAATCACTTCTGAACTGTAAACTTCTTCCATAAAGAGGATTTTGAGACTTTCTTTAGTTTTCTGCATTTAATAACGACGTGATGTTAAAGCGCGTCATGTGAAATGTAATGCTATCATGCTACGAATCGTACGATACGGTACTGGTAGTAACGATAAGTGTTTACAGTACTTGTAAAATTCTATTACTAACCCACCTCTATTTTGCTCTGTTGTGCGTTCAGTTTCTAATACTAATTCCATTTTACATCTAAATTTATTGATTTCCTGTTTATGTAAACAGAAGGAAAGTTGTAGTGGAGTTGTTAATTTGTTATCTTTATGTGCTTATTTTGTTTACGTTACAGTGAACAGTAGTTAAGTAAACTTTTTATGACAAGCTACAAGCGTGAACATTTTACTTTTTGGCCGTAATCAGGAATATTACAGTGATTATCACAGAGCCCACACTGACTGCTCAGTTGATCTCTACCCGTTCAGCGTCAGTGCCTGAATAAGGCTCTGCTGGAGTATTCTTGTGCAAGGTGAAGTTTATGTGCGTTTGATGAAGTTAGAAATTTTACCATTAAGAAAATGTATAGTTATTTCATTTTTTTCAATCTTCTCTTCAGGACATGGATTGCTAGAAGTGAAGATTCGTGAAACTCCAGCATTATCAGAATGGTGCAAGTTCTTTGACAGAGTTCTTCATGGTTGTGGTTCGTTCTGTTTCAATAAATCATATCACTTGAAGTTCAAAGATTGGCAATTATGTTCACCAGGATTATTGTCTTCATCATTTTACATTGATAAAGAAGAAAGCAATCGCATTCGTGTTGTAATTGGAGCATTATTTTCACGATCACTGCCCACTCCATTTTTTACCAGTTCACAGTTAGCTGGCTTGTCTGAGGATGCGATATCAAATATTCTTGACCTGGAACTTGAAGATGTTCAGGTAGATAGATTATTCACTGATTTCATTAGTGGTAAACTTGTTCATTGCAATGGCAGTGAATTTCCGTTGTCGCACCGTTATGGTGGACATCAGTTTGGCGTATGGGCTGGACAGCTTGGTGATGGTCGTGCTCACTTGGTTGGTGAATATGTGAGTAATCGTGATGGGAGTCTGTGGGAACTCCAGCTGAAGGGCTCTGGGAAAACTCCTTATTCTCGTGACGGGGATGGTCGTGCTGTGCTGCGCTCTTCAGTTCGAGAATTTCTGGCAAGTGAAGCCATGTATCATCTTGGTCGGTATTACTGACATAGAACTGCTTATTATTTTGGATAGTTTATGATAAAATAATCTGGAATATTAGTGAATAATAATGTGTCATCTCTTTTAAAATGTTAATGGTTAGGGCCGTCACTGATTTATCAATTAACTGATGATTAGTCAACTAGTGTGGCCTCACTTGCTTGTATAGTGTAACGGTAGAGCATGCAAATCAGCCGGTCAGCTTCCAGGTAACAGCCTTGGACAAGCTGCTCACACACGTGTTTCTGTAACCAAGCAGTATAATTTGGTATCGGCCTATGGGCGGTGATGCTCTTTGGCTGGGAAGATAACCGCAGGCCTGACAGAAAGTAATGGCAGCCTGCTGCTGGGTGGATGGCTTAAAAGTCACCTGCTGTCTCACTGCATGTACACCGGTATCAGCTCTGGGCCCAAAGCTCAGAAACGAGTATGGGAAACCTTTAGGCCTACTTTTTTAATCAGCTATGGTCTTTCTGACAGTTAATCAATTAAGATGTTTTAGTTGTTGACTGAAATAATTGGGTCATGTAGCATCTGTACAACCATACTGCTATATATAATAAAAACTGCAGTTTATCCACTGTGTTTTAACAGCCACGCATCAAAAACTGCAAAAATTATATAAAGGAGATATCACCCACTATCACATCACCTATATGTCAATATGATGCTGAGTATATTTAAACATTTTTATGTTTATATCTCTGTAAAGTAGATATGTTCATTGGTTAGAACACTTAAATGACTCATTCAGCACAGTTAGAGAAAGATATTGTATGAGTATTTTTTTTCAAAGTATAAAGCTAATGCAATACATTCTTTATAAATGTGCAATGCTTTGTTGTGTAAAGGTATTCCTACGACTCGTGCTGCAGCATTGGTTGTCAGCAGTGACCTAGTGAAGCGGGATAAATTTTATAATGGCAGTGTTCGTAACGAACGAGCTGCTATTGTTCTCCGTCTTGCGCCATCATGGTTTCGTATAGGCTCATTTGAACTGCTTGCGAAAAATGATGAAATTGACTTGCTGAAACAACTGTCTGACTTTGTTATAAAGAATTATTTTCAAGAATTTTCATCAGCTGTTGATAAAAGGTTATGAAAATTTATGTTAATTGTTGCTGCACTGTTCAAATAACTAGTATAGCAATAGTTGTTTTATGGTGTTATATACTATTTTGTTGATGACATCAACTAAACAGATATAATGACTTTGTTAATCGGCAAAATTCTGCAGTATTATTTGCAAATTATTTGCAGCTGTTTTCTCTTTATCAGTAATCTGTCACATTTATGAGTCTTGCTAAAGATAGGAGAATGCCATGTTGAAAACTGATTTCAGTCATTGATATTTGAACTTTGAAGGTAATAGGCTATATCAGTTTTCCATTTATCGTTAATATCAAAAGTATATTGAAAAGTATTCTAAAATAATTACGATAATAATTATTATAATAATTATTGGTTTGAGTTTTAGAAATTTGGTCATACAGTGCCAGGGTCAGCTCTTTAGGAGACAGTGTAGTATGCTGAGTGATAATAACCTGTGATATATGTGAATGTTGCATCAGATATGCTCGTTTCTTTGATGCAGTGATGAGGCGTGTTGCAGTAACAACTGCTCTGTGGCAGAGCATTGGCTTTGCGCATGGTGTTCTCAACACCGATAATGTGAGCATCCTTGGATTAACAATTGATTACGGGCCATTCCGGTTTGCTGATGAGTTTGATGAGAACATGACTCCGAATTTCTCTGATGATGAACGTCGCTACAGTTACGGTCAACAACCAGCAGTGATGGAGGAAAATCTCCGCCATCTGCTGACAGCATTATCCAGACTCATGACTGCCGAAGAACACAGAGATGCCAAAAATGCTCTGAAAAGTTATAAAGCAGTCTATCGGCAGCAATATATGCGAGCATTTCGACGTAAGATAGGGCTGTCAACTGACGTAAGTGTAGATAGTGATGACATCCTGATTTCACAACTGTTGTCAATTATGTCTGACCAGAAAGCAGACTTTACTGCAACATTTCGTCAGCTGTCTGATATATCGTTACATGCTTTACGTAGACTGAAAAGCAAGGATGTAGAGCATTTACCGTGGGCATTACAACAGCTGGTGCAGCATCCCAGTTTCAGCAGCTGGCTCACACAATATGCAGAGCATCTCAAGAAGGCTGGCGTGTCAGAGTTGGAAAGACGTTCAGTGATGCAGCATGCAAACCCGTATTATGTGCTTCGCAACTGGATGGCTGAACAGGCAATTGAAAGAGCAGAAGCTAACGACTTCAGCACAATTCATTCCATACAGACGATCCTTAGGAGACCATATGAGAAACAGGCTGTTGCAGAATTGATGGGCTATTCCAGTCATCCACCTTTGTGGTCTAGGAACATAACTGTTTCATGTTCTTCCTAAGTTTTGTTGTTAACTACATATGTGACAGTGGCATGTAAAAGCTGTCAAAGTTTATTAACCCGAACTACAATGAAATTTCGTGTTAAGTTAAATGATCTTACAAAAATGAGATCATTTATTCATGGCAACACATTACATGGAGGCAATGAGGTAATCACTCCCACAGTCAAATAGTTGAGGCAGAGCTCCCATTTTTGACATGGTACTGAAATAAGTTATTTAAACATAGTGCATTGAAACATATGAAATTGCAGGAAATTGTTTTAAATACTACTCTGCCCAAACACCACTGATGGAGCTTACTACATTTCCACAGACTCCAACTGTATAGTTGGCATGGTAGGGACCCTCTGTACCCAATACCAAACCTTTGGTGCCTTGATCGTTGTGCTTTAGATCTTCATTCAATTCCTGCTGCTGATGACATTTACAAAAATTGGCATCTATTGACCATCGGCTGTGTATAACTGACATGTGGATATGTCTGTGTAATGACTGTTCACTGGTATCATGCTATGTTTACCTTTTAAGCTTGTGCTTAGCTCTGTTTTTGTTTTTCATACTGCTTATATGTTGTGTTATTGTCAGCACAGTGGGGTGGACCTAATGGGATTGAAGCCTGGTCCTTAGGACCTCTCTTCCTTCAGTGCTTTGACACTGTTGGTTGGGTCTTTTGACCTACAAAACCCGTCCTCGATATGACCTATAATGTGTTTGGTGGGACGTTAAACCTTGCTCAATTCAATTCAATTCATGTGCTTAGCTCTGCTTTTTGGCTGAGTGAAGCTTTTGGGTTCCCCCAAAAGTGGACAGCTTTGAAAACAGGTAGTTGTTGTTATACCATGTAGGCCTAGAATCCTGAATTTCAAATGATCAGTGTTTACAAGAGCTATTAAAACTTAGTGTTGTTATGGTCTGTACCTAGCATACTTATGTACCATACCTGTATTTTTGACACTGATGTATTGCTTCATCTATAATGCTGGCCCTGTTTGGTTGCAACTGGCACCTGTATCATATCTGTTTATGAGCCCTTCTAGAACAGTCTCTGTAAGCAGTTTCTCATTGGTGAAAATAAAGCCAGTGTCATATGTTGAGAATATGTCCAGTTCACTTGCAAATGCTGGAGATGACTTACTGCTGGAAATGACTTTTTGTAATTTTTTTCATTTGGAGTTATTTTATTGTTCATTGCACTGTGTAAGACACTTTTTTAATGCCCCTATACCTAGCAATGTAAACAGCTGTGCTGTGCAAAAGAATGCAATTCATTATTACCATTCATACCAACCCTAGGCGCCAGTGTAAACTTCAGTTTTCCCCTGCCAAATTCGTGGGGAAAAGAAATTTAAATAATTTGCTTTTAAGGTTTCACCCCATGTCAAACAATCCGTTAAGGGACAGCTGAGATCGATTGTCTAGACTGTGGAAAACATAATGAAACATAACTGTTCCCTTTAGACGGCTAAATGGCACCAGACAGAAAAAAATATTGAATGCAATAGAACGATACATCTCATTGTGCAACTCAGATACCAGTAATTCAGCACAGTGACGTTTACAAGGCAGTAGTTACTCCCAAATTATGGACAGTAATCAGTTACTTTTAACAAATGACTGATTAGATGAGTTACTAGTAGTAAAAAAAACTAACAGTTCAGCTAATGTATTAATGTACCTGCAGACTACTACCTGGTTAGCCTCAAGTCAAATGAGTGACAAAAAAGTTAACCTATTTACATTTAGCTTGGCACAGTAAACTGCTTGACAAAATAACAGTGATAATGATGCAGCATACAGAATAGTTCGTATACCATGTTCACATTGTACGTCATATAAAATGAATTACCACATCCACATGTTATACGGCGAATGCAGACTTGCAGTGCAGTTGGCAGGCTTATGAGCTTTTATCTTAAGCTCATGTATGAAAGACAGAATTGTATGCACTCTGGAATTAAAATTACAATAAAATATGCGAGTGCTGTGACTGAGATGACCACACTGACCGTATATAAGAATTCTAACGACGGTGGGTGTTTTTCAAACGTGAGTGGAATTTGGTCAAGTTTGGTGCATGCATTCTACCAGACTAGCATATGCTGCACATTCACAATGAGGTCAGTATGCCGTTTATGTTCACCGTGGATGCCAATCCCCGTCGGAGGGTTTGGATCTCGTGGAGATGTGAACACAAGATGGACAGCAAATGAAAGTCGGGTGGTGATAGTATAGATAGTTGGATTGCGGAAGTAAGTCGGGGTGCATGCGCAGAACTGCAGAGACTTCTAGAGATGTCGTCGATAGTCCTCGCTCTGACGCATGATGAAGTTCCTGTTGAGCATCTTGTGGTCGGCCTTGCCAGCAGGTTTGCCGCCGCTGACCGGCAGGCGACGTTCGTAGAGTCCGCTGTCGCTGTACATGGTCTCGTCGACGGCGTAGTCGGCCGGCGGAATCATCTCTTGGATGTGGCTCTCGTACGGACGTCCGACTGTGGGGCCGGTAAAGCCGTTGACCGGCTGCTGGTGGCGGATGTACGACTTCATGTTGTAGTGCCACGACGGGTCGTACTCTTCGTCGACGACGTAGTGGTCGACTGGCTGCTGCTGCTGCTGCTGCTGCGGCAGACGACTCTCGAAGGGCTCGCCGTTCATCGTCGATGGAGCGCCGTGGACGCTCATCGCTTGCTGTGGCATGATGAGCACTGGCCGGCCGTCCTCCGTGTAGTACTCGTACTCGTTCTCCTTCCTCGGCGACGATTTCTTCTTTTTCTTGTGCTTCGACTTCTTCGACTTTTTCTTCTTGCCGTGCCACTCGTCCGTCTTGCCGCGCTGCGCGTCCGAGTCGCTGCTGCTGCTGCTGGCGCCACCGCAGCATCTTTCGTTGTTGGGATATATCAGAGACTCTGGCACGACCGTGCCCATCGTGCCAGGAGGAAATCCGTACATGTGATTGTCGTCGCAGTGAGCTCTAGGCGCGAGTGTGTCGGCCATGTCGCACGGACAGTACGCGTCTACGGGCAGTCGCGGTGGCCGCTGGTCGTCGGCGAATGGCAGTCTTCTCTCGTCGAGCATCATTTCTTCCAACTGCGGGTTCAGCTCGCTGACTCTGATCATCAAACAACGTCCCACAACTCGATAAAACAGCACAACTAGCTAAACCTATAAGCAGTCAAATTGACCTACGCAGTGTAATATAGGCTACCCACGCCGGTAGCATATTTGATAACCGCGTGACCTTGATCTTTGACCTTTTGACTTCATGGTCAATGCATGTCGAGGTCCTGCCATGGACTATATATGTAGCAGGCTATCAAGTTTTTGTTGGTAGCTCAAGTCACTTTCTTGTAGCGCAAACACATGCACGAACACACAGGCAAAGTCACAGACGCGCCACTGATCACCTTACCCACGCATCGGCTACGGGTAGTTAACGACTTGAATTGATTTTCTCACAGCTAGCTTCTTACACCAGAAGGGTTCATATCAGAATTCTTAGGAGTGGATGTTTTATATATCATGGGAAATTTGCAATTGTTAGGCCTATATTTTACGCGTCGATCTATAGGCCTACGTCATGACCTTCACTGGCGTCAGTAGGCCGTAGCGGAAGTCTTGGAACACGTGGTACTTGTAACCTTTGGCATCACACTATCTGTTGCTAACTTGCTATACAGTTCATCACATCATCGCATGGAGGAAACAATTAATTAATTAGAAACATTGTCAACTGTAATTATAATTAATTAGCAAATACACGAGCTAATTGCTAATGCTAATTTTTGCTAATTCGGCTACATGTAATTCTTTGTCATTTTAATTAGCCCATTCAACTAGCTGAATAGTCTATCCGTACATGTCTGATCACGCAGACAACGCTGTTCTGTGGGATTATTGGCTCTCATTGGGCCTATAATTTTATTGTGGATAGTTTTTTTTTCTTAACACTAAAAAGTTAACAGTTGCATTGTGATGAACTAATAGATACGCCTTCTATCGTCATAATGCCATACTACACCTATTTATGAATGCAGAAGAACACAGACAAATTGTAATTCCGATTAAGTAGCCGCTTAAGTAGTCTAATTGATTACGTCTTTGAAATCTAATTCCACTTCCAATTACTCAGCATTTTTTGCGAGCTAGTTAAAAGTTCCAGTGATTTAACCAATTAAGACCAAAACCACAAGGTGCAAGACGCTTAGACGAAGACCGTTCAAGATCGTCCTCAAGGCATCTCTAAACCAAGAGTCGGGCACAACAACCCTGCATGATAATCTCCGTAAACTGTTAGCTCCGAAGTTGCCCCTTCCTGAATGAATGTAAACGCGTGCGTAGCCTATTTAATAGAGCGCTGTGCGTCGTTTATAATGGACAGTAGCTACTTACGCATAGCGTTGAATTAAGTCATTTTTCGGCGTGTAATAGAATCCCTGAAGTGGAGGTTTTTCGTAGTAATCGCGCGGGTATTTGTCGGTCCACTGGGCCGCCTCCTTAGCTGCTGCTCCATCCCATTCTTCGACAGGCGGCGCCCTCGCCGCCGTGAACTCCTGTCAACAGAATCATCAACGCCGTCACAGTCAACATCCTCCACATGTACACTGAAGACCAACCTCTCTTCAAAGTATACTCATATACCGACGACTGGACGTACACCGGTTATGTAAACGGGAGGGGCGTGATGCGCAGCGCGTCGCGCGGTCCGTCTGCTGCAGATGAGACTTGTGTAAACACATACATACTTTATTTATTTGGGCACGCACAGGTTGGACCAGAAAAACCAGGCCACTGCGTTTGACTTTTGGTTTGACTGCTTAGGTCTAGCCTATATCTTCAAACGACTGAACCACTTATCGTGATTTTTGTTACAATTCAACCTGGCATATTGTTCTGAAAACGTTCGTTAAATTCATATTGAACAAAGTTATAAAACAAGTGGCGCCACCTAGCGATAAAGTTTAATAACTCGGACTTCACTTGCAAAATCAAGCGATATCACTAGCTCCATTCAAATGCCCATATTTGCCACCAATTTGCACAATTTTGGCACAGTGAACGTCCGAACGTCGTGATATTTTGAATATTAATTCTACAGCAATTATATTAAACTAGTTTCTGCTAAACATGTTATTATGAACTCCCGTTAAGCATTCGTTGAAAGCGAAATCCGAGTTGCCAAATTTCGAAACTTGCCCTGTTGATGGTGGACGGCGGACGGTCGACGGCGGACGCCCATCCGGCGGTGTTCTTGTGCGCCATCATGGACGCGGTGAGCAGCGCCATGGCCGCCTTGTCCGACTTGCAGACGACCGCCCAGCAGTCGGCGGTCGGGATGTCGCGTCGCTTCATGACGAACGCGAACATCGCTTCTCGCTCTCTCTCGCGCTCCGCCTCCGGGTACGACAGCGGCACGAACGCCGTGGGCGGAGTGCCGCCGACCGGACGCATCGCGCCGCACTCGAGCAGGTCCTGGATCGGGAACCACAGCTCCTCGGCGCCGGCG
>Ga0209782_1001329_pt1 | contig 12704 bp, 8 predicted proteins | sample WorMetmaBAHAMAS1_FD_187390 | JGI IMG/M metagenome (GOLD analysis project Ga0209782, IMG submission 187390) | Marine gutless worms symbiont microbial communities from Max Planck institute for Marine Microbiology, Germany - Inanidrilus... | ecosystem: Host-associated > Annelida > Digestive system >... | reverse complement strand
GCCACGCAGTGAGTCGGAGGATGAGAAGCCGCAGCAACAGCAGCAGTCGCCGCGGGTCGTGAAACGGCGCAAGAAGAAACCTCCGCCGGAGCCTGAACCTGAGCCGGAGCCGGAGCCACAGCCGAAGAGGAAGAAGAAGAAGAAGAAAGTTGACTCGGACGAAGAGAAGTCGGAACTGATGAAAAGTATGAGGGCGATAGATAAACAAGGTACGGAGACTGAAACGACACGGTAACACATATACATGCAGTCATCTCACAAACTTATATACGCATTAAAGAAAACGCAAACTATACTGAACCCAGTCATGATGTTTCCACATTCTACCCATCCTATCCCCCCCTGAGAGAAATCATGACTGTGCACTTGACTGTACTAGCTCACTTGGGTGGGCTGTTAAATTTTGGTACCTGCTTTCGTCTTTCGACTTGCGAATATAGTTCAACTGTCTCAGCAGAAAACTCCGCCAGAATTCATCTCGGCCGACCGGTGACCAGCAAACTAAACCCAGTCGACTGTTGGCCTCGGCGACTGATTAGGAAGGCGTGCATACCTAGCTTCTACAGCGTCGTGGGTTGAGCACTGGGGGCAAAGTCTGCCATCTACGATTTCCTTGTGGAGAATTTGAGACACTTTGCTGTATCACTCACTGTGTGTGCGCAATCACGTCTGTGAACGATGTAATGTCATCGTCTCTGTTTGTGATTCTGTCAGTCATTCTCACGGTCATCACCAGGATTAATTACTGGCCACTCTAGTAGTCCAGGTAAAGCACTCAGTCGGGTATGTGTGTGTGTGTCTGTGACTTTTTTTGTGCCCGCCGGATAATAACTTTCTAATGGAATGACTTTTGGCATAAACATTTGACCTTTCGGTTTATCGTAGCTCCATATGGTCAAGTTTGAAGTCAAGGTCATAGATCAAAGTTCACGCTTACCGGATGAAAAGGCGAGACGAGGCTACCGTGACAAAAATAGATCTGAACTTGAAACTGTGAACAAACAACAGCCAACTGTAGTTGGTTATTTGTAGAGGGCTTTGTGTTGAAGTGATCGGCACGACCTCAAAAGTGAGGGGGGCTTAATTCTACTAGAACTTATGGGCGGATTTCGTGAAGTTTTCGAAAAAGCACGTCAGTCGGTTACTTTTCGGGAGTAATCCGGTAATTAGGACGAAGGAATGTTTGGCTCTTAGCTCCGGCCACCAGGCTGTATTTCGCTAGATGGCGCTTTCGCGGAGATTTGAACTGACTGCGCATTTCTGTTATTACCAACCGCGTTCGCCAGCCGGCGAGGTAATGCAATCGGCCCACCCGTCCATCTGTTTGTTTGTTTCCACTCTATCCGTTAAACCGAGTGACCTTTGAACTCGACTTGAGTTATCCTATGTGCATAGGTCATAAACTTGCCTGAGATTGAAAGCCAAGGTCATTGGTCAAGGTCAAGGGTTAGAGTTGGGTACATTATTAACTAACGACCGTAATGGTACGTTTCTCTTGTCACGACGTCAGCTGTGCCATGGCGCGGCGAGGCGTGCGGCAGAGTCCAGCGTGTGTGGGCATGGTAACGCGGTCGGAGCGACCTCGATCGCTGATCGAGGACGGTTTATCTGTAGTAATTGTTGTGGCGGTGGTCGTGTGCAGAGCTGTCACAGCAGATGGCGTTGGAGAAGCTACGTGAGTCAATGCGCTGTCGTCAGCACACGATGCTCAAGCAGGCCATCTGGGACTGTGAACGGTTCGACAAACTCAAGGAGAACAAGGAGGTGAAAAATGCCAACAGGACGCTGGCTGTCATTGAAGCCAGACAAGGTGAGTGATATATCACTCTCATGCAGCGGCGTTAGACGAAATCATCTCATCTATATCACTGTCTTCTCAAACAATACGCCCCGCGGCCGAAACTATAACTTGGCGTCGATATTATTGGTTTTACTTAGTTTTGTTGTAATACTGAAACTGAGATAGTCACTGCTGTCAGCTCTTGTCAAGTTAACTATTATGTCCTAATGGGCATAAACCTTTTAAGATATAACTTACAAGTTAGCTCAGCCTATCCTCTCATTGAACCACATTACTGGGTCATCTGTCTGTATCTGTATCTATCTGTACTGTAGCTAATGTTAAATACCACTGAAAGTGCGGGCATTAAGGGAATCTGCAGTCGTAATAGTCTATCCCTCCATGTCTGTCTGTCTGTCTGCTCCATGCCCCTAGCTCAAAAACATTGCATATGGTTATAGAACACTAACAGGAAACTCCAAGCTGTGAACGTGACAGCACAAGTTGCTAAAGCGTTGACGCCGCTGTAATTCGGTGAAAAAATAAACGCACTATTGATTATAGCCTACACATCAGACATACATTCACAGAGATCATTCACGTACGTTCATCATCATTACCGGTCGATATACTACTCAACTCAACTCAACGAGCTTTAACGGACTCAGGTGTTAACACCTCAACGTTCGTATATCTAAATAGCATGTAAGTAGGCTAAGTTTAATGTTTCAAAAGCAGTCAGAAACCACTTGATTGCAGCTAGGCGTAGACAATCGCAATGCAAACAACAAAATACAATGTACAAGATCAACAAACAGCACTGCCAATAGAACAATAAAACTGTGAAAATGTAAAACAAAACACAGCTCACACAAGACTATTGGAAATTTAAAAGAGCATAGTTGATTGTGGAGCAGTACGTATCTTTTGGTACGCGCCGTATCGCCTGGCGTCCTTGTTGTCGCAGCATATATAGCATATTATATAATCGACGTTTCACATATTTCTGACACCGATCTATCTCCGATTGCGGTCAGGTCAGCCGTGAAATCGGTCTACTGTGAGTGTGTGTGTGTGTGTGTGTGTGTGTGTGGTACAGCGCTGCAGCGCGCCTGCGACAACAAGGACGCCAAGGCGATACGGCGCGAGGTGGAGCGAATTCGCCAGGCGGGACTGACCAAGTACCTGCAGAATGAGACGCGCGAGGCGATGTACCTCGTCGAGCTGCTCGAGCGCATGCCGGCCAACAAGAACGTGCTCGACATGGGCCGCAAGCTCATGACCGAGATCCGCCGCTACCAGAACCCTCCGCCGGCGATGCACCGCATCATGCAGAGCGCGCTGCTGCTGCTCGGCGAGGACGAAGACACGACCGACGTGAGAATTTCTCGCCAAACGTTCAACTGAGATTAGCGTTATGTGTGCCGTTATATACGCTCGACTCTACGGCACAGATGATGTCGCTCGCTGAACGTTTGGCCAAAAATGCCAACTAAGTACACTATATAATGATAATAATAATATTTTCTTTATTTAATCATTGTCAGAACGCAATGACATTATAGCATCATAGTCAGCAGGCTGCCACGCAGGACAGCGACAAGTATACATATTCATATCAGTGCTGTATGCACTATATATCTGACCACTCCCTCTGACAGTGGCGGATACAGGAATTGGTGGTAGGGGGTGATCCCTCCTCTTACCTCTTTCCTTCCGTTGTCCGTTCCCTGCCCTCACTTCCCTATTTGGTTTACACCACATTATAATATCAGTGACTGACTGGCGGTGTATTTTTATGGGCAAAATTGCTGTATGCCGGTGGGGAATGCATCGCCTTACCCCCTCCCCCCGTCTGGAATGATCCTCCCCTATTCTCTGAAACAACACTGCTGCTGCTTCCTGTCCGCTCCGTTATAAACCGTCTACTAAAATGTAACAGCACTAGCAGCATACAGCACTCACATGAATTCTTTACATCGTTCATTTTGCATGATGATGGCGAATCCATGACTCTGAAACGGAGCGAAATAGAAAGTCTGGGAATGGGAAGAGGTAGATCCCTGCAAGTAAAGTTGAAGTAACAGGAAATGCCGCATAAAATTGGCATCAAGAAAGTTCACATGATTAGCCTACTGGCGTATTTACCGCAAGCCGCGGAAAGCGGCTGAAAATAGCAGTTTTGTTTCGGGTTCATGCATTCATGACCTATCGGCCTATAGCCAAAGTAACGTGCGTATTTCTGGTTGCCTTTCCGTGTGCCTAATATAATGTAGGCTATATTTGCGTATATAACTGGTTTGTGTGGATGCCGTTCTGGTGCTCTGTATACAACGAACGAACGTCGCCGTGTATGTTGTGCACACGCAATGCAGAGTTGGAAGGCGTGTCAGCGACTGTGCAATCCGCAAGGTTCGAAGGGTCTCAACAGACGAATGTTCGAGTTCCAGCCTGACGCAGTTCACCCGGAAGTAGTGGCCAGGTCCAAGGAAATGCTGCTCGACATCGACATCGCTAAAGTGCAGGCGGTCGGCCCGGCGGCCATCACGTTCTACGTCTGGGTACGTTATACGCTTGTTTCACACTTCCACTTCACAAGATTTCGCACAGACAAAGAGATCCAATGTTGCGTTTCCTCTATATCACTCGTTCACTCTGCAACTCACTCGTTCCACGCGTGTCTTTCTTCCTCCAGAGACTGCCGCTATAAGCATCGCGCCATGCAGCGTCTTATATTCGCTCATGATTTCTGGCGCTGTCGGGGGGGGAGGAGCACAGTTGGCCAGGATGTCCAGACCCCCAGCCACAACCAGAGTGAACTGTGAGAGTTTCGTAAATCATCTATGAAACAAGTTTTGAGGTTGCGGGAAGCCCCTATCATCCCGAATGCGGTTGTTTCGTGCCGGGAGTCGTGGTGAAAAAAATGCACGGTGCATTTTAGGTAGCAATTCCTGGAGCGGTGCGCACCTGGGCGCCGCCGTATAAATCTGTTTTGATTGATCGACTGATGACGTACGGTGACGTAACGGTCGGTTGCAGGTGCGCGGATCGATCGAGGAGGCTGAGGAGCTGCAGGAGGAAAACAAGAAGAATGATGGCAACGACAATGACGGCGAGCGGCAAGGCGCCAAGCCGGCGAGTCGCGAGCGACAGAAGGAGATCTTCGGGCGACTTCCGGCGTCCGACAAGGCGTCGCGCGGCCACCGCCAGATGGACTACTCGCCGTACGAGTCCAAACACCAACATCATCATCAGAACAACTACGACGGCTACGACGACTACAACTACTAGCACTACCGCGCCACGCTCACCGTAGACACTTAACTGCAATCATTGCAATGACGCGGTCGGCCGCACTGCTAGCTTTTTATGACCCCGCCTACGGCAGGGAGCATTCAGCAACGCTGCGATTCGTCCGTTTGTCTGTCTGTCTGTTTGTCCAATATCCCTAAACCTGAACCACGCGTGATTTAGGGCTTTTAGCTAGGGCCAACAGGAAACCCCTGACTGGAAGTTGAACCCACTGCTAATTGGTCATCGTACGACCACCGGAATTGGCCGAAACGACAACGTCACTTCGGAATAATTCGCTAGGTGGCTGCACCATGGATATGCCGCTGGTCGAATAGCCGATCAGCAGAGATCATTAATATCGTTTCGCCGTGCAATACCTTGTTTAAAATTTGGTTTTGATTTCGAACACACGCTTGTCGGAGATGTTACGTACCAGCATAGTCAGTGCATGTGCACTGTTGTGCTGGTGTGGGCATTGTACACTGTACAGAGTAACTACTGGTCACGGTGCAGGCCCAAAGCTCGACGCCTGAAAGCATGGGAATGTGGTACGATCTCTTGCACTGGCGAGAGCGATGTCTGCTCCCCTAAAAGACTCTATGAGCCTCGCTGCCAGTGGATATTTTTGTATTAAATTACTGTCAAATTTGAAGGAATTTTGAAAACTGACCCGCATTTTCCCAGTTTTTTTGCGTCACCCTGTACAAAATCATAGGCTGAAGAGGCTCGAAACTATCCTTGGTTGAGTAACGTATTTTGATTTGGGATTACCGACAACAAGACGACTTTACAAGCCTCAACGGCGTCTTCCTGTTTATTATTATGCAGCATAAGAGTGCTTCACAGTAATTTCGTACGTGTATTACGTACGGTCCTTGAAGCAGACCTTGATAATACAGTAATGCTTCACGTAGGCCTAACTGACTGGATAAACAGGCCCAGCACATGCTTGAGATGTACACCGCAACTCTTACTCTGTCAGTTCCAGTAGTAACACACTGAGTCACTTTATCTTTCGCTAAAGTTTTAAACCAAACTTCTGCTTAGACTAAGTTTGGTCTCACGACCATAATGCATTTCAATCAGCAGTTATTACTAATCCCTTAACAGTTAAGACTTTAAAGTAGTTGAAAAATTCAAATGTAAATGTTTAGTTTAAGACCAAAGTTTAATCTGAACTGGGTCTAAGACCAGGTTTTAGCCATTCAGATTAAGCTTTGGTCTAAAACTAAAGTTTTACATTTCTAGGTTTAGCATAAGATAAAGTGACCCACTGCCTTTACTGGTTTCATAGTGACAGTCAGCTAACTTATTACTGGTCATACTTCTTCAGCCAGTCAATATTGACGAATTAACATGTATTGTATTTTTTGTATTGGTTTATATGATGTTGTCTTGCTTGTCATCGAGGCGATGTACATTAAATCTTACTTGTAATCATTACGAAGCTCAGCTTAATATTTTCTCACTTCACATCAATAACACACCCACTACCATATTTTGCCAGATTTCAATATTATAGCACATTAATTACATAGGCTACCGTTAAAGATGGCACTACAATTTACCCACGTCATTGCAATACATCGTGAAATACCGATATGGTTAAAATCGCCATGCTTAAGAACCAAGTGAAGCAAACTCGCAGGCAAGACCCAGCTGCTCCAAACAATTGTTTGAAAAATCACTGATGAATAGACATCCATTGTTCATCAAGAGCAATGAACAGGCCAACAAATAGCATGTGCCACAAAGACACTGATCATACGCAATGGCACTTTGCCAGTCACTTGCCGACTGTCTGTCAGAAAGTCAAAACTGGCCTGAAGATAATTGATGTTGAGAAGTTGAGATCAACTATGCAGTAACAGTTCAGCACACCCCCAATCACGTCTCTGGGAAGTTCTTTATATTGCAGCAGGACAATCAATCTTGCCTGTAACAATGCCAGATGGTCAATTTTTTATTCAGCAAAAATCTGCCATGAATTGATTGCTGAAGATCCCGTTAAGCAATGACCTCAATGCATAGCAGTTCCTAACCTGTCGCAAGGCCTGTTTCAAATCATCGCTAGTATGTATTAAGAACTGATATTTAAAAAAAGATACCGTAGTAACACCTTTTGTGAGTAAAAGAATAAAAAATAAGTTAACATTTTGCTGATTTTCACCAAAATAACAGTATAGTGGCTCATCTTTTTGACTCATAACGATGTACTGTTGGTGCTGACACACAGAATCTGTGAATCTGAGAAGCAAGAAATAACAAAATTGCTGCATGCTCAGTTCAGTGTGGTGTGTGTGTGTCTAAATGCAAAGGAAACACAAACGTGTAGAGTATGCGTCATTTAAGTTCTCAAATGAACTACATCCAGCAGCGAGTCACACTGCAGTATGATACACATCATCAACAGTCTCAGAAAGACAAAAGTTAATATCAGCAAATTCCGACAAAACTCAATACATCCTAATGAGATGCAATTAATTACAGCTGCTGCAAATGAAAGACATCAAGAAGCAGCTTCACTGCACAAACACACAGACGTTAGAAGAAGTTTCAAACACGACACACTACTTCCGAGAAGGCAAGGCATCATGTTTTCAGTAAGCACCCCAGCACTGCTTTGAAATTTCATCCAAATTTGAGTAACCTCGTATCGTTAATTACAAATCAGATCCATGTATCATAAACTGTGGCTCAAAATGAAACTAAGATTTTATGAACAAAATTTTAAAGCATAAATATCCGACAGTGACTCAAAACCAAAATGGCAGTCACAAAATTCTCATGTAATTCTCTAACCACCTTACATGTTTTAATCATTGAACATCTTACACACTGAGGATATGTATAGAGAATAGTCACCCACCCAATCGACCAATTAGTGATGAGACTGAGTTAAGGTTTTACATCCCGCTGGATGCAAAATGGTCATCCTCGGAGACGTTCTTTGTGCCCAATCTCTCGGCTAGTAATGAAGAAAAAAAACCCTGGATACACTGGACCACATTAATGTCGGAAAAAACATAGCCGCTTTATGCTTACTGCTACGGACGCAGGTAACATAATAAATACGGACAAAAATTAAACTGCTGAAGACACTGCAGACTTCACAAATTGTGAGTAAGCACAGTAGCACTCGTAGCACAAATATGAAAGTACAACAGTCGCATCGTGGCCCAACCTATTGCACAGAAAACATGTCGTTTCATTTTTCGAAGCTTTTTAGAATGCTCGTTATCAGCTGAGCATTTCTCACGGTCATTTTACTGCACTGAAAAGGCTCAGACCATTCAGTGCAAATCAGACATCAGTCTAGTCAGAAATATCAACAGTGCACAAATATATTTTACTAATTAAACAAACTTCCAGGGTTCCCACTTTATCTTAAAAATGAAATTCCCCGACTGTAACCGGAATTTTTCCCCGACTGTCCCTAACCACATTCAAAATTATTCTGTGACATTTTACAGGCAACAATCGAACTTTGGTTGAAAAATGTATAAGAATCATAACGTAACTGCTAAAAAATGCGGATAATATATAAAATTTTCCCTGACCATCAGCAAAATTCTCTGACTTTCCCTGACCAAATCAATTCCCAACTTTGCAGGTCAGTGGGAACCCTGACTCCACAGAGTGCATCCTTCCACATGGCCGACTGAATTCAACAGTGTTCATATCAGCTGGTGGCATGTACATCAGCCTAAGTTGCCTCAAACTGCACTTTCACGTCAACTAACTATATAGGACTATCTATGAGCAAGAAGTACACTAACCATAACTTTACAAAAATCTAATCAACTCTTGTCATGTCGGAATCTAAATCTATCTCTCCCCAAGTTTCACGAAAATCCACATATTATTTAAACCTACAGCTTGCGCCTGTAACTTCCCGTGTCAAATAGACTCATTTCACGGTCTTTATTCTCAGCAATGACAACTTCAGGTTAACTTTTGAGCTGGACAGCTACTGAGCACCGCAGACAGTTGCCGTGATCTTTAGACACAAAATGCTGAAGCTAGGCTATACAAGAACACTAGAAAACAAAACCTAAATCTAAACCGAGATGTAAGTCTAAGAACTGGTCACATGTAGACGTACATCATTGTGGACAACTATCGTAGTACAACACGACATAATCCATCATCAGTTCTGATTATCTTTCCTGTTAACCTTCACACAAACACCACAGCTCTGACGATTTCTCTTACAGGGAAAGTGAAACTAGTGAATATGACACGATGCTGCCACACCCTAAGAAGGTGCCGTAGCACAGTAAGTGGACATTAAAGTGAATAAGATGTACCTAAAATTACGTTCAAAAATACGTATAAATACTGGGTAAATATTCAGTACATGCTTACGTGAATGGGAAACTGCAAAATTTCACAGTCAATTTCGCGGAAAGACACCCACCTCAGCATCCACGTGTTTTATCTGTGCTACATAACTCAGAACACGGCCATAATACAATACGTTTTGTTAAAGCTGAACACAGGATTAATACATGTAACGTGTTGAGTTGCTACCTTCACAGGATTAACAAACAGAACACAGTAGCACTATAAACAACAGAAATGAGTGTAACAGCAGCAGCAGCAGCAGCGCACATGCTATCAAACAGCAAATGATAATTATCAGTCATACAGGTTGTAGACAATGCACAAACACTGCACTACAAACCTTCATACTTAAACACATGTTAACGAATGACTGAGAGAATTGAATGTAAATCATAATTGGGCCCATTCCATGGGGCCATAGCAGTCCCCTCTGTCACGTGCTGTCGTCGTGGACATCGATGCGCAGGCGGCGCGCGACAGTACGGCTAGCGACATCTGCTGAATCGGCATGAGGCAGCTCGTTGTGGCAAATACGCCCAACATTTTTCAAATGCTTCTTGTTAATATATACGATTATCGACACGAGTCTCTTCACGGAACCATCAGCACTGTACCTCAATCAAACTCACAGCAACCAAGAGACGAGGCAATGGTGCATCGCATACTCTGCCCGGCCTGCCACCCTCTACACAAAGAAATTGTCTAGTCTTGTCACCCGCCATCATCTACGACAGAAGCAACCAATACCAACAGCAGGGGTGTTAAGCCGCAGGACACTGCAGGCTGATGTGGTAGTGTCATGCTGCTATATGATCCTCCTCCAGTATTCTGCTATACACTAGACTTTTGACATAATGTTCTATGACTCCATCTGTCTTTAGCTTCTTGCTTCAATGCCACATAGACTTGTTGACAATCTCATTTTGTCCATAAAAGCCTTTCTATAGAGTCAATTACAGGAAAACGTGATATGATCCACTAAACTGGAAGTACAATGCCACCATAGGAAGACCAAGAAACAGCGGCAGGAAATACGCACAGATAATTTAGTAAAGTTCAGACTTGCAGCTGGCAAGATATGCTTACAGACAGACAGACACACACCTACACACACTCGTCACAAAGCTCCACACCCCCCCTACCAAGGCGGAGTAAACAGCCAATGAAACAAAACTCATGTTACAAAGCCGAAACACGTTCAATATGCTAAACCAATACTCAGCTATGATCCTCCTAACAGTCACCTCCCAACTTGACTAGATATGAACCTTAATTGTCAGTAAATGACCACCGCTGTGAAATCAGTGCTCTGTACTCAGTACATAATGCCTCTATGTATACAATGTACTCAATCAATTCTGTATGAGGGCGACCTACTCATATCTCCCGTGCATGGATATTGTTCACAAAATGCTGTTCACAAGAACAATCTTTCAGTCACGCAGCATTACAAATCTACAGTCAAGCTGCATACATATGAATTTCAGACACTACAAAGCACTCTGCCATGTTCTTAGAATTATGTTAGTTGGCAACAAGTGCTAGCAAATTAAAAATGAACACCGATGAACAAAACAGTCTACAGTCAGAACGCAGTATGCAGATATGGAACAAAATCACAGGCTGGGTTCCCTCTCTACTGTGACTGGAGATTTCAGAGACTTTCAAGGATCTTTCTACAACAACTAAGGGGTCTGGGAAAGAGTTGTAAGTTTCCCTGAGTGCTCCCCCCCCTCGCCGGCCAAAATTTGATTTAGTAAGATCTGAATGCCAAAGAAGCCAACTGGTGGTACACGTTTTACATTAACCAAAAATAAAACTTTCTGAACCCAATTACAAATAGTCCCGAACTTTTCGAGGACCAGTGGGTGGGAGCCGGAACAGAAAAACAGACTAAGACGAAACTGCCTAGCTATCGGCTGAGACTGTACGACTTGTCACGGTCGGCGGCCGAGCTGGGTCCTCGCAGTTCTGGCGGCAACTTGTGGAAGAACGGATGGCGCAGAGCGCCGGTCAGATTGAGTCGAGACGACGTCTCGTACTGTAGCATCTTTGCGAGCATGTCAAAGAGCAGTCGGTGTTCGTCGCTGTCGGCAAGCTGGTACTTCTGCACCAATGTACCAACCAATGTCGCTGTCGAAACGGGATTTTGTTCACCAACCGATCACTTAGGTCCGGTTTTTCCACAGCAAATTAATCTCCCGTTAATTTAATCCGGCAGATATTGATCAATTTACTCAGATGTCGTTTTTCCACCGGCAGTTCGTCAATTAAATCGTCTGTTTAGGACGATTTAATTGACGAACTGCCGGAGGAAAAACGACATCTGAGTAAATTGATCAATATCTGCAAGATTTAATGCTGGATTAAATTAACGGGAGATTAATTTGCTGTGGAAAAACTGGACCTTAATAAGTAAAACAGCTACGAGCACGTCAGCTAAACTGACAATGTTTAACCATTATGTTTTATATTTTTAGACATAATTCTAAAATTAAGAACTTACAGCATGTTTGAAATGTGCATATTTAAGTACTGTTTTTATCACTGCTGATATTTTCATCAATCCATTTGTAATTATACGTAACACAAAACCTAGTAAAATGACACACATTCACTGTAACATTGGTTGAACATAAATGCTTCAGCGTTGCTGTGTTCACTACTGCCCCACCCCATAGTTACGCAACAGCCTGCAGTACGTTCGGCATGCGAACAAGGCAGCTATCAATCACTAAAATGCAGATAGAGAGCTGGCAAGAGTGCTGGTGGATAGACACTCTACCTTCAGCGGTTTACAGTTGTCAAGCACGTAGCGACCTTCTGACGTTTTTTCACTCCACTGCAAAGCACCGTGATGAAAGTACTTCGTTTTTCTACATCACCATCATTGTCGTCATAATTCATTCGCCAATACTCAATCACCAAATCTGTATGACAACATCTCCCGCACACTGAACTGCGTTTAAATGTCAAACAGTTCGTAGCTGGACATTATATACCGCCAATCACATCGGTATCAACAGCTATTTTCACACTAACCCGAGTTTGCTGGTTCCTCTCGACTTCCTCTGCCACCTGTTCCACAAGTAAACCTATAGGCATAAATGGCACAGCTTTTTATCGGCCAGATGTCGTCCCAGTCACCCAACCAACGCTGTTAAGTATGAGTGAGTGAGCACACCAGCACACTGTAGGGGGGGGATTAGACACCCGGACGGACATGCGGATGGACAAACGGACATGCCTGAAAGCCTGAATTGGTCCAAACCCCCCCCCCCCC
>Ga0209782_1001328_pt1 | contig 12705 bp, 9 predicted proteins | sample WorMetmaBAHAMAS1_FD_187390 | JGI IMG/M metagenome (GOLD analysis project Ga0209782, IMG submission 187390) | Marine gutless worms symbiont microbial communities from Max Planck institute for Marine Microbiology, Germany - Inanidrilus... | ecosystem: Host-associated > Annelida > Digestive system >... | reverse complement strand
GTTCATTTGTCACAAATTCAAACCCGTTCCAGACCCCCACATTTTGCTGCCCCTGGAAAAATTCCCAATTCGACACTGATCTCCTTAATAGACGCATTGACTTGATGGGTGGCAATTATCTGGTAGGACTGCCACAAAAGCTGCCCGCCACGATATACGCACTTCAGTTAAATTTGTTTACTTTAGTTAGTTTACATCCAGTCCTGTTCATAAGTTGTTGTTGTTGTCAGTCCTTCACAGCCTCCGTTACTGTCCCTTTTAATCGCACAAGCACAAGCCACAAAGCTGCAGGTCACTTAACTCGAAAAGTTTAGGAAAATCTACTATGAAATGGCACTTATTCTGGCTGGTCATCTGTCACAAAAACAGCAATAACGCTGTTCTGCTATGTTATTTTGCAGTGGATTTCATTCAGTATTGCGTTTTCTACAAGTATGCTGCATTGGAAAATAAATTTATGTGATTTTGTGTTACATGTTAATCGTATGTTCTTATAAATTGTTGAACATTACTGGTTACTAACACAGTATTAACTGACTAATGGTAACATGTAGTAACTATGCAAATTTTGCATAAGAGTAACTTAGCAAACATTGGTGTCTGCCTGCAAAATTACGTGTACAAAATACTGATAACATACATGAGTATTGTGATAAAAATGTGACAAGCAAAAAAGGAATAGAGCACGGTCTCAGGTCAAAAATTCATGGGGGGAAAAAGTGCTAAAAAGTGAATATATCAGTGATTGACCAACTGAGTTTAACATCCCACCCAACACTAAATAGGTCATATTGGACATGCTCTTCCCAGCCAATCTCTTGGCTAGTACGGAGAAAATCAAAATTAAAGCCGAGAAAAACAAGAAGGTCTGCTATGGCAGAGAGACCACGCGACATGCTAATCAGTATAGAAAAAATTGATGAATGACCTTGACATACACCCAATGTCATCAGAGTATTTATTGCTACTATTTAATGTCCGTACGGCATAACACTTCATGTTTGTGTACTGTAACTGGCATCAGAAACGATGACTAAGTCATAAAATTTTTTACACCATTAGAAAATAGTGTAAAATTTTTGTTTGAGTTAGATTTCATTTCTGATGCCAGTTGCTTACCCTAGTCATTTTTCACCCACACAGCTGCTGAGTAAGTTGATATTGCTGCTTTAATTTTTAGTTTGTTTTTTTTGTAAAATCTTGGCCTGTTTTGCTATAGTGTGAAACATTATCCATTCTCCCCTCAGTTAGAAAATGGATAATTAATCTGTCTGGCTGTGTATCATACAAGTCCTCTACTCACAACAGAATTAACTTTAGCACCCACAATAAACAACAATAATCTATTTATTTATACAACTAAATAAATATTATGTATTTTATAATAAAACATTTAATCATATTTTCACTTTTTTGGAAACATCTTCATAAACAGCACCATCCAAATGAATGTCATTACGACAACTACCAGCAGTACTAAAATCCAACTGCCACATGCTCGTTTAACATGCGTTTCTAAACGATCGCTTTCGACTTTCAACTTCCCGTAGTTTGCAGTAACAAGATCAGCCGATTTGTTCAGTTTCTGCAACCAACAGTAACAAAACAACTGTCAGAATAATCCAAAGGCAAAATCAGCATATGAAATGCACATTTCATACACAAAAATACCAAATATTTTTAGTGTCTGCCATAAAAATAATAAAACAATCGAAAAATGCTGCTACAAACAAAGATAAACTTGGTGTGGATTTGCTGTTATAAAACTATTGTGTTAAATTGGGCCTATGTTTCTAGAATGATGTATATCATGGACAATAAACGAGCCCATTCAAAAATATCCAACATGACAGTAATCTACATAACACACATTTTATATTACTTATTTTCATATTATTTACATTTTAGCCTTCAGTGCTTTTATGCTGTTGGTTGAACATCAGGAAGAGCATCCAGCAAAAACTGAGTGATGACAATATATTGGACGTTTAAGAAAGACACTCACAGTGAGAATAAGGGTCACTTAAAGTCACTAGAACTGTGACTACTAACTATAGGGCAGCTGTTAACATAGTTAATGTTGCCTTGCTGTCCTGCCATATTTTGCATACTGGTAAATGTACATATAGTGATGTACTGTTGACGGCAAATTATAAATAAATAAATAAAATAAATAAGTAGGGTGGATATGTCTTTCTTGATGTTATGTAATATCCTTTTTTTGTTTGTAACTTTAATTCAATAAAACCTTCTATTTTATGCCATCAGTGTGGTGTGTTCAATAAAGGTATCCATTCCTTATGTCTTATAAGGATGCTACATATCTCTCAGCACTCAAGACTGTTGCAACGATCAAGTGACATTAAATGATATCCATTTTTTGTTTTTAACATGATACCAGCATGTGAGTGACAGACACAGGTAAAATGCCCACAACAGCTTCGTGCTTGGCGTAGTTCTGAGACTCAGATGCACAATAAAATTAATGACAAACTTGGACGTCTTCTCGAACAATATGTCCTGAAGCCGAGACATTCTCTCTCAGATTGCGAGCAAGATGAACCATCTCATCAGCGATACGTTCCTGCATCTCGGCATGATGTCGAATCAAGTCATCAACCTCTTTATCATCTTTATCAGCTGCATCGCTGTCCAACTCGGATGTTTTTCGTTGTCGTACTGTGGAATCACTTTCTGCAAATCATGCCAAAAAATGTCTCTATAGTCTAAACTGCATACATTCAAGATTAAAAGTCTCATTATCGCAAGTGTACTACAACAACTTAACTATCGTGACACTAGGCATAAACAACCAAAAACTGAAAACCACAACGAATAAGTTATAACAGTGACTATGGCCAATGACAAAGGTACAATTTGTATCTGGTGAAAAACCATCGGGCCATTGATGTGCTACGTGTAACTGTTGACTACTGCTGCAATATGCCATCTGCATATTTTATGTATCGGTATCAAAATAACACTGTCTAACTGTACAGCTAAGTCTACCTCAAATTGGTTTTGAACAGATATTAACTGTTTGATTCTTTAAATATTACTTCACACAATATCACCAATAGCAACAAGTGGAAGATGTGTGGTTTTGTCGAGAAATGCAACAGTATCTTAGCACTATTACAAAGTGGTACATCAGCCATAAATCTGCACACCTTTTCACTTCAGTCACTACATAACTTCAATCCAGTGGACGTGGCACAATATTTCTTAAACCGTAACTGTAACATCTAACATTCTAAAAATTCAATATCTGTTAGAAGAAAGATTCTATATCATCACAAAAATTTTGTATAGAATTTTTTTTACTCAATGCAGAGTTTTTTTTGCTAACAGTACCCACTCCAAAACTTTTTTACTCCATGTTTGACCAAGTCACTCAACAGAAAACCACTGAGGATAATTTGAGTAGATTTTTCACAGGCCAGATGACCTAAATTACCTAAATGTGACATAATCAATAGTGTCAAGACACTGAAGAGAATCCATGGTTACTTAATGATACAAAGCAGGAAAATCAATTTAAATCATCCACTGGACCATATTTCAACACTGCAGCTCCTACAATCTGGAATTCTCTCCCTCTGGTCCCGATACTTTCCTCCATCGCCTGAAGACCCACTACTTGGCCACCAGCAGGCCTTCCAATGCACTTAGCATCTTCCTCTTACACCTCAGATTTGGCTTCGGCTGACCAATGTTTGCACTTTACACATTATATTTACTTATTTATTTTACACCAGTAAGAAACAGAACGATGCAAACTGAAACTAAACCACCTTTGCTAAGTAACTCTTCTCTCATTTGTTTCTGATATCGAGCCTTCGTGACAGCGTGCAGCTCACGACTGCTGGCATTACTGGATGCCACCTGGTTTGAAGGTATGAGCAGATCGACAGCTTGAGACCGATCAACAGCTGAGGACTACAACGTACCAGTAATATGTCACTGCACACTACAGAACAATTTATTTTATCACATTTAAATACTCCTGTAGTAAATGACTGAGATTTAATTCTAGTGCAACTGATATCGTTGATCTAGTGTAAAGAATGCAGTATCTTTACACTCACAATCGACTGGTGGATAAAGACAAGGGACAGCTAGTGAATTTTCTGGCCAATGCTCTGAGGTCTCTGTAGAGCTTTGATACTGCTGATAAGGTAACACAAAGGACATTCAATCTGTAAAAATTTGCTCCAATGAATTCTCGATAAACAGCAGTCTTTTCACAGTCAATCACCTGGCTAAGGTACAACCGCACAATTACAAAATCACCCCAAGTTTAAACCAACAAAATAAACTTCTTCTTGCAATGTAAGAGTGGAAATGAGATATATCTCTCTTTACACATTAAGGATTTTATGTATTAACAATGTACTCATAAGAAATTTGTTAGGAAGTTACAAACATTACAAAAATAAAAGCATATGGTCCACTATTTCACTGGCCACACTTTATGCCATGTTGTCAAACGACGAAGACACAAGGATGGTATTCATAATGACCTGCGTGTATTTCTAACTCAAAAACTAACATAGGACAACAGGTGTAATATGATGTAAGTTGAAAAAAATGTGACAGAACCAGTTTCTTTGCTTCTGCAATTCCACGGAGAAGATCGACACGTCGAGCATAGTCATTCAGCATCTCAGCAGGTGGACCGCTGCAAAAATACATCACCGACTCTTCTTCAGCACGTGCAGCTCTGAAAACTACACTACACTCTACAACTACTTCTATTTAATCGGATTTCTTTCTTATAATTACGCCTCTTCTTGAATACCTACTGCCAACGAGCCAAAGCACTTGATGTTACAGAAGTACTAAAATCACCCAGTGAATCTCATCTCATCTGTATACAATCCTATAACTTGTAAGAAAAGATAAGCTGCACCATTTACACTGCATCTCTGGTGCCAGTAACTACACTCAGATAACCCGAGGGACTGTTGCTACTATGTTGAAAATTTTTTATTTTAATTGCATCTTAGCACTTAAATAATAATAAATTCAGAGTAAGTTTGACAAAAATACTTACTTTGCATTAAGTTTCCGAAGCTGAGCCATGAACTCATACAAAGTACTGATGTACTGCAATAAAATCATTTATAAATCTACGTGATGTGTACAATAGCGAAACGGCAGCAGTGCAGCACATTAAAAAACTCACTTCTATAACTGTCAGCTGTCAAATAACAACTAATGTGAAAGTGAAGTCACTAAATTATTTGGTACATTTTTCATGCATAACAAGGCAATGGTTCGTCGCATACTCTACCTCCCTCCCCAATACTCTTTCATCTAGTCTCGCCATCCATCAAGCATCATTTACAACAGTAGCAACCAATACCATGCAGTAGGGGTTTTAGTATGCATGAAGCTGCAATGAGTGATGCTGCTGTATCAGCAACACACCATCATTGGAAGCAGAAGTACACAGTGATTCATAAAAATGTGGCAATACATTTGTGATCATAACTCTCGAAAAACTTATTCGAATTTTATAATTTTGCACTGCTGTAAGTATTAGGAAAATTTTACACATACATGTCTGTGTCACCTAAATAACATACTTACGATATCTCGTGAAAATAAAACATCATATTTCATACTTTTATAACGCACTGTTAGAATATTACCCGCTGTATCAAGCATGGCTACATGCAGTGCACAGAAAATTTAGTGAAGATCAAATTAACAGTTCATGAAATATGCTTGTAGACAGATGCACAGAGAGAAAGGCACATATGCATCCACAGATATGCTCTGTCACAAAATTTCACTAATTACTGAGTGTGTAGTAATATCTATCAGAGATACAATTTATCATAATGAATACGCAAAAATTAATGACGGTTAGAAAGTGCAAGAGTTTAAATATAAGGGAACATAGTTGTTACCTTCTCTATCCTAAATGAATTAAAATATTCTATTTTATAATATCATTAATAGTGGTTACATCTAGCCAAGTCTGCTATACATATGAATTTCGTCTTATCAGTGAACATAAAAATATGATAGTATTTCATTAACTAAGTGTTGATGCTATACATTATAACAAAATTACAACAAATACAATTCCAAATTACTTTTTCTAGTCTCCAATCCTGACAATCATTTCCACTTGCCATTGCCTCACAGCGATTTAACAGGCGACACAGATTAACCTCCACCCGTCCGCTTGCTGTCATGTTAACCTTAATCACAGCCAATAAAACCAGGTTCACAATGCGTCATGCTATTCTAGCATTCTCTTTAAATTAATTGTAGGCCACACTGAATCCTGGTGGACAAATGAAAAAGAAACGAACACATTACTGTCTAATTCTCTCTACATTCACAGATCTGATCTGTACATATCGGCTGCTACTGAGGTTAGTAAAACACAAAGTAAAAATGCCGGACAACACTCCTGCACAACAGCCATGCTACATCAAGTCAAACTCTCAGCTGGTTGACTTCCTGATCACTCCTGGAAGCATCAACCTAGTCAAAAGCGTGCCAAATGGACCAACCAGCTTTGCCATAACAACAACGTCTTCACGACTAATCGCCATTTCAAGTTGGTTCATGTCCAACAATTTCATCACATAAATAGTCAAGTATTTTTAACAACTGCTTAGAGCGATTGAGTCATGCAGTATTTTTTATCAGATATTACACAAGAAAAAAAATGCTGATATGACATGATGCCAATCATACTGATGAAAAAGCCAGAGCATTGACAGCCTAGTATGTCTCATCTACCTATCAGCACAGTGGTCACCAAACACTGGAGAAAAACTTACAAAAAGTTGTGCCTTGGTGGAATAAATCCAAATAATGTCAAAATACAAATAACCCAACTGACATTACAAGACTGATAAGAAGACTATCAGTGCAGCATATATTATAGGCTAGGCAGCAGCACTAGTCATGCCTTATCTGCCTAGACCAGCAGACTCAATTATCAGTTACACTTGAACTTTTCGACTACAGTGGCACCGTGAGGCTGTAGTAGGTTGTGGTGGGGTCTGACTAAAATATGACGGGACAACGTGACAGACATGCTCACATACGTTGGTCGTCTGTTAGCTGAACATTCAGGAAACTCGATTCTGAATAACAGCTTTACTTGTATGGCTAGTTACAGATGACGGTAAAGTCATGGAAGTTCGAATGTGGGATGGCAACAGGGGAGTTTACTGGGCTACGGGACTGTTGAGAGGACTGACGATGGGCCAGACGAAGACTCCAGGACAAACAGTTCACAACAGGATAGGCCTAATCTGACCTAATAAATGTATGTGAGAAGACATCACAATTTTAAGCCAATTTTTGTTACTGACAAAAAACAAGTGCGGTGTGATACAGTAAAACACTGGGGCAGTCTACTGCTTTCCTTGGCTGGCGCGACTGATGCGACATCGACAACGACGCTCCGCGACTATCCAGTCGTCTGTGGCTACTCTAAAATACACATGCACTACAGGTACTGCAGGCACTACAGGCGGCCATGTAATACGGATGTGGATCGGTAGCGGGATGTTGTGGTAACGACACAGTCGATCATACTACAAGCACCTGACGTCGGCCACTGTGGTGTCTTCAACTGCAATTGGCAAGTGAGCTTAACATAATGCAGTTGACCGTCACTGTGATCACATGACCGGCGCCAATGTCTGTCCTTTGCTTGTATCATTGCTTTACAGTGAATATCTAAACACTGCTACTGATGAGCTAAATAGGCGTACTTTAAACATCCAATAAAGTGGATGTCTGTAGTGCTGCCCTGTAGTGCCTGTGCTTTTTAGAGCCGCCCCGTCGTCTGTCCCGGCTTCCAGTCAAATTTAGTCAGACCGTTGTGGTGTAATAAGTTAGCAATTTAACCACATATGCTGCCAAAATACCGCAAAAGCTACACAAACTACTTAGTTATATCACTTTCTAAATACTTCTGTTTCACTGAAACTAATAATTATATCAAAACTAAACATTTTCTATTGTTTACAAACAAACATTGAATATTTAACAACAATGACGTTTAACTTTTTTTCTCTTTCTGGTGAAGTTACGATGACTAATTACCAGTATTTCACCGATATTTAAGTTACTCAAAAAGCGATATTGAGGTTTTTCGTCCCGCAGGCGCGACATGTTGCACCAATAAGGGTGAAATTGGACATGATATTCCTACCTCCATGCTCGTTTGAAGTACGCCACCAGCACGTGGCGAGGTCTTACGAAAGTGCCAGACCACAAGCACACTGACTCTGTCTTGCTATGTACAATGTACATTATGTTGTGTATTGTTGGCTTGCGTTCTGTCACGCCATTAATATACGAAAATTTATTGATTGATTGATTGACAAGTTTTACCTCCGTCGGTACAGAGATGGATCCAGGTACAAAAAGAACATAAAAAGTGACAATTTTACTAACTTTTTACCAAATTTTGGAATATAAACGCAGGGGCATATCCCTTGCACGATTTTCACTAAATTTGTAAAGTTTATAACTACATTCAGGAAACGTCAGTTGTAAAAGTTTGGAAAATCCTTTTAAGGGGTTATATACTGCGTAGTTACGGGGGTTTAAGCTGAGGGTGTTGGATTTTCCCCAAATTTTCAGCGATCCCTAGGGGCAAAAATATAGGTCGGACTTCCAAACGTTTTAGAGGTGCAAGTACGTGCTCGAGGTCCTCTATCAGTATGCCAAGTTCGGTGGGGCTCGGACTTCACCCACCGCCAGGGCTGCCAAAACGTTGAGTTTATTTGCCCGTCACGCTTGTGACGTCACACGTGGCTCGATATCAGAAACAAATGAGAGAAGAGCTACTTAGCAAAGGATGAAATTTGTGTGCAAGATCTCGCCACGAAGCCATCGGGGTACCGAAAATACTTTGACACCGATGGATAGAGGAAGGTTTGTACTGTAGTTGCCACTAAATGCCGAAGTCAAACAACTGCAAAATTTGGGGGTTTTCGCTACCAGAGGGCTACATTAGAGATGGGAAAGAACCCTGATTTCTTGGGTTCGGTTCTGCTCGGCCGCGATTCTAGAATACACATGGTTCGGTTCAGCAACTTCAGCTGCCGTTATTGGTAAAATAAAGTTCACATTTATGAAATAGTAAATAACGTTCTCCCTCATAGGGATACTGCTGATGGTACTTCGAAATACATAACGCAAAAGACACCAATATACGAGCGTGAGGCAAGATATAGTGGCATGAGCAATTTTATCGAAAAATAAAAACAATAGTAGGCCTATTTGTGGTGTAGTCATAAATGTAGTCATAAATGCATAAGTGCAGTTTCTTAAATTATATGGCTTCTATGAGTAGATTATTTTGTATTTAACAGTTCCTTGTAAAGGTGAATGTAAAGCAATATAGCAGTTGTGCTAGAAGCACTGCACTGCTATGGGAGCCTGCACACCATATGGGATCACACAAAGTTATCTGCCACCTGGCAGAGGCAGCGTTTGCCGCCCTTACTCTGGCCGGTACTCAATTTATCCACCACTTAAGGATGAAAGGCTGAGTAGACCTGAGCCAACGTAGGTAAACGAATTGCCCAGAAGTTACAGAAGTGCCGGCTATATCAGGTGTCACCTGGTTAAGCTGGCTTTCTGCCCCACTAGGCACAGTAGGTGTGAACAACTTGCCCACAGTTGAATGGAGTGATCAGCTTCAGCGAATAGAAAGTCGTATATGCTCTATCAAATGGTTATGTTGCTGATGACCTTGAGTGACTCCTAACCCCTCAAATCACCCAAATTTTTTGCACTTTTCGTCGCCATTCATATCTTTGTAGTGGGTCAACGCAGGGATTTTAAATCTGGTATACAGGTTGGTCGTAGCGAGTCCCAGCATACGGAATGCAAGAAGGCCTAGCAGTGGCTAGCATAGCGCGAGATGACCCCTCCTCTCTTCCCGGCAAGCACCGCGACCACAATGCGCCCGCATACACTGCGACTCGCAGTGCATGCGGGCGCATTGTGGGCTGCGAGCACAAATGCACGGTAAATTTGGATCGGAATTTGAAACCTAAATTAGCTATAATGCGCCAATGCACTTCCGTCACAGACAGACGGACAGACAGACGGACACTGACATCGTAACATAAGCGCGAGATGTATAAAAAACACCCCCAAAAGGGGCGTGATTATGGTCACGTGACCTGTTTAAATTCTCAGTCCCCCCTACGATATCTCCGGAATGGCTAAAGCTAAATTTTGCACAGTGGTTTGCGAGGTGGCGGTTTAGCATTGGGATTACAAACTGTCCCTTGAATGGGCGTGGTCACCGTCACATGACAACTTTAAATTTTCGGGGTCACCCAAGGTCATCGGAAACATCGCCATTTGATAGAGTGCATTCGACTTCCTATTCGACTTTAATATAAACTACATGTAGGCTATGCGTCTATCTTGTACCGTTTTTAGCGCGAGATGTAATATATACATCTCGTGCTTATGCTATGACGCCAGTGTCCGTCTGTTTGTCCGTCTGTCCGTCTGTATGTGACGGAAGTGCATTGGCGCATTATAGCTAATTTAGGTTTCAAATTCCGATCCCACTTTACCGCGCATTGCGGCCGCCGTGCTGCTAGCCGTGCTGGTTGCGGGCGATCATCTCGCGCCATGCTAGCCAGTGCTAGACTCTCTTGTTCGTGTTATAGCGCGTTTTTCGTCGAAAGTGGCCAATTTTAACCTACCCTACCTGCATTTGTCGCCCCCATAGGAAATGATCCAGTTCGAATTTCGCCGTGATCTTCGGCATCAGAAAACTAGAGTCCCGGGGCTATCTTGTGGCGTTATTTGCATGATACGTTTAGCCGTTTTGATACAATACTGGAGTGTGACAGAGAGACTGACTATGGGATATACACATGACGACGGCATATACCGCGTTAGCGTAGCGTTGCGCAGTAAAAATGAAATAAAATCACAAAATATCTACTCTATTTTAAAGTTCGCCATTAGTGTTCCATAACTAGTCACGCGATTTGTCATCCTCACTTATATAGATGGGAAAGAATCCTCGCTGTTTGGTTTCTGTTCTGTTCAGGTTCTATGAACACCAGGGTTTGGTTTGGTTCGGGTTCGGTTCTCTTCCCATCTCTAGGCTACAGAATAAACTGATCAAAACAAAAGTTGGGATATTAGCATAACCGTACGTCTTCTTCAGCATATTGAATTTGGCCGTCATCAGTAAGGGGGATGCGTACAGGAGCCCGGCCAGCCCCCATATGTAAAAATTTGCCAAAAATTGCAGTTTTCGTCCCTGGAAGGTGACATAATGAACGGATTCAAATAAAATATGGCAAGTAAGCGTAGACCGTGGCTTTACCGTTTTATGCCAAATTTGGCCCAGATAGGGAATTTGCGGTTTTGCAGCGGCTCGGCGATGCTTACGGTTTCTAGTTTCGTATTCGGTTTATACTGATAGTCCTCCTATCAAATTTAGATTAGTCCCAAAGCGGTTTACTGTAACAGCAAACCTGTTGTTCGCAGTGATGAGAAGTCTGGACAGTCGCATTTTCAAGCCATAGCCTCGTGCTGATAATTGATAATTCCTTTCCTGCATTTTGTACCCGAGTATTTTTGATGTTCCGACATTTTCGTCCACTCTGGTGTTTTCAATTGGCCCAAGCTGGATTTTCAGGTGCAGCCCAGAATGCTAAAAGTCGGAATGCTAAATCGATAAGATGTGAGAGCCTGTGTGTCGGTGGTGGACGGCCTTAAGCAAGAGGCGACATAGGCTCAAATTCCATTGGTTCGACTTCAGCATTCGTGACCTTCAGCATTCCGATCCCCCGCGGCAGGATTTGTCATTCGAAATATTAGGCATTCCGAAGTTTCGACATTGCAGTCAAAATTTCGTTCAGCATTCGGGCCTTTCGGCATTCCGGCCCCTACCCGGATTTTCAGCGAGGAATGGGGAGAGAGGGGAATGAGGGGAGAGAGAAAATGAAAAGACTGAGAGAAAGGGATGAAAAGGAACTTGCAAGGGTTGGAGCCTTACAAAATTCCAGACAGATTGACGTCAAGGCGAATAAGGACCATCGTCGCCACTCACCAATCGAGCGTAACTCGACCCAATTACTAGAGAACTGAAGTAGGCTAGTTAACTGCATGGCGCGTCATTCCGCCTTCATCGCAATGAAATCTGATGCTGCTCAATTGCGGCGATGCGTTGAGAAACGCCAGCAGCAGCAGCAGCCGTCTGTCAGATTGAATGGCACGAATGCTGCAGCGCCTTTCTCAGATGGAAAGAGCGTGAAGGAAGAAACGAAGGGCGGCTTCATCGACGGCCGCGGCTTGCTTCGCCAGGTCGACGACGGCCGCGCGCGCTACGAACGCGCGAGCGCAATCCTGCACGTGCACCTGCGCGCATCTGGCAGGTCGAGTCGGACGGGCGGGCGGGTCGGCGGGCGGCCTGCTCCGATTCCCCGATTCCCGCGGCCCTAGAGGGTCGGGTCGTCCCATCCGCGCGCGCCGGGTCGGATGCGCGCCGGCCGGCCGGCCGGCGGCGTCGGACAGCGTGATGGACTTATAAGGATCTGGAACTAGCCGTGCCGACCGGCGCTTCTGTCGACAGGCTGCACCCTCCCTCCACGCGCGCGCGTCGCAGCGTCACGGACAGGCAGGCAGGCAACAGGCAGGCAAGCAGGCAGGCCAGCGCACGCGATTTCTGGCCCC
>Ga0209782_1001327_pt1 | contig 12707 bp, 7 predicted proteins | sample WorMetmaBAHAMAS1_FD_187390 | JGI IMG/M metagenome (GOLD analysis project Ga0209782, IMG submission 187390) | Marine gutless worms symbiont microbial communities from Max Planck institute for Marine Microbiology, Germany - Inanidrilus... | ecosystem: Host-associated > Annelida > Digestive system >... | reverse complement strand
GTGTGTGTGACAGTGTGTGTGTGTGTGTGTGTGTGTGTGTGTGTAACTTCATTATACAAAATGGCTAACTAATTTGTGTGTGATCACAAAAGTTCCAATGCAAAATAAAAAGCACTTTACTTGCAAAGTTACACAGCATGACATAAATGTCAGAAACAAATAAAGTTGGACAAACATGTACACACACACACAGTCACACACAGACCGACAAGTATTGCAGCATGTACATTGTACAATGAATTCAATCACGTACAATGAGAAAGAATGAACAGAGACCTGACACTGATTCACTGCGTTTACACTGAACTCTTATTGGTGAAAGTTGCTGACGTTTTCTCTTTGCTGGCAAGCATCTGACACAATAAATAAAATCAAACAATATGGTATCTAAATATGGTTAGCAAGTAATAATAGAACTAATAATGCCTCATAATCATTTAAGTCTAAATAAAATCAGAGGTGCTTGGTTAGCTGCTCTGGGCTGTTATAAGCAAACTGACTGAAACAAATTGGTTTTAACATTCTAAGACAATGAATTTAAGGTTTGAAAGAAATGAAGATAACGAGAGAAAAATTCCACATAACAGATGATGCGATACAGAATGATAGAGAACCAACCAATCAACCAACCAACTAACCATCCAACCAACCAATCAATCAACCCTCCACGACCCCTGATAGTAAATACAGTATAGGCTCTTTGGGCTCTTTAGCAAGAAAATTTTGGACATGAAACCATCACAGCTGAGATGATGATAGCGATAACATGCAGTAGTCATGCAATACAAAGCAACGCAAATAAATTATCAATAAAATTACTACAACCCGTTAATATGATTAGCTGGAACATCATTTACTACAAGTTCTTGTCAATGAAAGAGGGCATGACATATTGTCCACAATGAGCAGCATTCATTGGCTAACTGAAAGCTTAACTGAAAATTGTCGTCCTCAAAACCACTTGCTCGTAGGATGACTTAACTGGCGGCAACTAATAAGCAAGATTTTGGTCCGGTTTTTCCACAGCAAATTAATCTCCCGTTAAACTAATCCGGCATTAAATCCGGCAGATAATGATCAATTTACTCAGATGTCGTTTTTCCACCGGCAGTTCGTCAATTAAATCGTCCGTTTAGGACGATTTAATTGACGAACAATTTCTGATGCTATGCTTCACAAATATATGTATCTATGCATGCATTTATTTGAATAATTGCAACAGTAAACTGGTTCACACAAATTGACAAAAGTTCAAGAAAGTCAACAGTTAAATGTTATTCAGTTGCTGCATAAAACCAAGCCAGACTACTACAGGCTCGAAGGACTACTCAACTACGCTGCATTCACTTAATTAATCCGAATATAAAACAGTAAACTAGTACATATCAATCATGAATGTCTACTGTTGAAAGTGGATAACAGTAAGACCCAACAAAAATCCGGCGCTGAATAAAGCCAACAATAGGCATTGACTGTTGTCGACAACAAAGTACCGCATGCGAACCAACACGACACCATCACGGACGACACATACACAACTCACCCATCATCAGCTAGTACAGGCTCTGAATGGCTACGACAGGCTGCTGCACAACCTGACCGCCTGTAGATCACGTGACATAACAGATCCAAATCCACACCTCAAATGTCTTGACTACTGTAACGATGTTTTATGTGCCTGTCATCGACGTCTGGTCCACTTGTCATTTGCTTAAATAATTTTTTTTTTCCAATTGTTGGGACAGATGCGCCGGTGTAGGTTGAGATGGCGTTGTCATGTTGCAAGCATGGACAAGAATGACCAGAAGAAATGATAGTAAAAAATAAAAAAAGATGGTGGGCCAAAAAACCTGGACTTTTTTAGAGTTGCTAACTTTGCGACAGTTAATGGGACAAAGGCATGTAATATGTCAAAAGTTTCAGAAATTTTGTCTCAAGAAACAATAAAACTTGCATATCAATGCATTTAAATATTCTCTGCATGTGACTGTTCGTGAAATATATTACAGGCAGCATTTCTTAACACTGCACCTTGTGTGCAACACTGCAGATCTGTAGTCATTAAAATATAACAGCAATGAAACTAGAGCCAATTGTGATCATAGAGAAATACAAATAATGCTGCAGTTTAAGAACTGTGTGTCGTCGTCTAGATAGTTAATGGCAAACACGTATAAATCACAGACATCATGTTGGCTGTAGACATAGAACAACTAAAAATTATATAAGATTATATTAAAAAGTACAAAGTGGCAGTGCAATTTTGCAGTGACAAATAACTGATTAAAACCAATGCTGTATTCATCAAACAAGAACTCAAGCAGTATTTACCGAGCAATAAATGCATCATTGAGTAGCATTGTTGCTGTGGCACGTTTTTCAGCATTAGCCTCAAAACACCTTCAAACAAGTCACACCAAACACACTTTCTGATTAGCTGTGTGTAACATATGTTACATATGTGAAAGAGAATTTGTACATTTTAAAACTTCAGACATCGTTATGTTGATAAAATATTTTTGGGTCTGGCAGCCTGGCATCAGGTCAACGGTAACAACCAGAAAAGACGGTGGTACCAAAAAGAGCGCTGTGCCATTGAGCCAGTCAGGCATCTTGCTGTGGCATGGCATGGAGCCAGTCAGATATCTCCAAGACGAGATTTTCCTTTATACACGGGTTCTCAGTTGCCTTCAAGGTAGGTATGAATGCAACCACCATAGGAGACAGTGATGACTGCCATAGATGCAACATTGATATCAAGGTATACACTGTTGAATGACCCCTCAGGCAACCTAACTGAATTGCGGCGGCCATCTTGTGCTAAAACCGGCTATTTAATACTACACTGATCACTGGCAGGTTACAATCTGCAAACAATATCTTGGACTTGTCTGAATGACATCAAATATCTATGGACAAAGGAACTCTGAACAACATAATGTATGAATATTTCTGATGCACATCCAGACAGATAAGCATAAATGGCAGAAATCAGGCTAATGTTGACTTTCTGTCACCATAAAGTACGAAGTAAAGCAGAAGTCAGATCAAAACTTCTCTGTATTACCACAAACTCCACTCAATGTCAACAGACCCTCAGATGTTTGCAGCAGCAACAATAACACAAATAGCAGAAGTAACAGGAGTGAGAATTAGTTATAATTTCTGACACCTACCTCAGTAAGAAATTTCGAGCACAATCCGACAATGAATCTGGAATTTCCGGATGTGATTTATCGCTGCCAACTTTGAACAGTGCAGCCTCAGGACAGCCAAGCTAGAATAAAAGCAGACATCTGTATAGCTCAATTAAAACGAATTTAAACCACAACATAAACTACAGAACAGCTACATCTCACTGTTGACTTACAAAATTATAAACTGACTGAGTTAACGTTTAACTCTCCACTTGACAAAAAATTGGTCATTGCAAAAATCTATATAGTGCCAAAATCTACAATGTTTCTAGTGTGCATTATGCCATGGTGCCTGCATGGAGTCAATATCTCAGCTGGTAATGAGAAAACAAAATTAAAACTACTGGTATACAAAAATATACAAATAACCTATGCTAACACAATTAACTAAATTAAACACAGAAACACAGAAGCAGCAAACATGCATCCACAAAATAAACACAAAAAAAAGAGAACCAGGTTAAATGTTAAACTTACTCACCAATTACTACATCTGACCTAGAAACTGAGTGGGCCTATTCTCAAAAAAATGATAAGTATAAAAGAAAGTAAATAAATAAGAAAAAATGAAAAGGAAGTAAAGTAATAAAGCTAAGTAACACAAGAATTATAGAATTATGTGCCAGTTACCATCAGCAGTATTAATAGCAACAGCAAGCATCCCATACTACAGCCATTAGACAGATAAACCTATGTTAAATGACACTTTCAGTTAAAAACTGGATGAATTTGCTGCAGAATTTGCAGAAGTATAAAAGCACATGACACTCTAATCAGCAAACCTCAGCAAACGGAGGCTTTCCAGTTGCCATCTCAATAACAGTGCATCCCAACGACCAAATATCCGCCTGTTTAACACATTCATCAGAGCACGTCTTGTCTTAACAACGTCGCCAGCAAGTAGTACATAGGCACGTAACACGAACCACCTCATAATGAACGCACGTTGTGTGGCCTCACTAGCAGCACACACCAACCAGAAAGGCCTAGAGCTCAGCGAATGAGTCCATATTTCATCAATGAATTCATCAATTATTGACTTCAAGGCAAAAAAAACGAAACTAAGGCAGTAATTGAGTTAATGTTTAATGTTAACATGTAGATGCTGTTCTGCGTGAATCTGTTGGCTAGCACTCAGAAGCAAACAGTAAAATGAGGCTCAGTAACGACATCAATATCAACAGCATCGCAAGCAAATCATGCACATGATTGATAACAACAGCACTCGTCACATAGAGGTAAAGTGGACACAACAAAGTCACGTACTGGGTAACTATATCCTCGACTACTTCTGCTGTCGATGACTTCTGGTGACATAAACTGCATCGTGCCTATGAACACAACAACATATCTGCCACAACAGACAGCACAGCACAGCCAGCTGTTAGCATACGAGTTTATTTCATTACTTACAGCAATGATAAAATTCAATTTCTGCATGGAAGACAGACTAAAGGCAAACAAAAAGACAGAGTTTGCTTCTTCAATGATGGCGACCCTTGCGTATTTGTGCAGCATTGTTAAAAAGCTATTTCAAAGTGAATTTGAATCAGCCAGCTGACTCACCAAATCCTTAACGGTGATTAATGCAAAACTTTTAGACGACCAGATACCTCTGATGATGGCAACCAAGGTAATTTGTCACTGTATTGCATCCTATATCAGCACCTCAGATTCACTTAACTGACTAATAGCACTCTATAAATGTTTTTACTTACTTAATTCATTGAACCACAATTTAATACTTGAAGAAAGGGATGCTGCACTGTTGCTCCAGTTATGTCAGATCTAAGATACCAATACTCATCGCATATTATGTACAAATAACAAGAAAAACAAATCAAATTATCTAAAGTAACAGAGAGCCAAGTCAGCTTAAGATACACCTATATCATCTTCTGGTCTTAACAAAAAAAAATAAAAACAGCTCAAACACACATTTAACGGCCCTTTGTCTGGGACTATGTGGGTGAACCGGTACTTAAAAAGTAAAACGAATCCAGAAGCAAGAGACACTGAGTGGCAGTGGCATGAACTGGGCGATATACAAGTCTGCACCTCGCAACCACGCCAGCACCCCACCACTCTGTTTTCACAGGCCGCATACCATTCATACTGCCCAACCAACAGTGTGAATGCACTAAAGGCACTAACAAGCAGCTCAATATATACAAAATAATGCACTACATGTGTACCAGAATAGCCACTTAGCAACAGGACACGGTCACTAAAGTCGAAATACTCAGTAAGACAAATGGGCTGTAAAAAGTCAATGAAAACTTGAATATCGTACCAACAAAAGACAATGCAAGTGGATGAATTCCTGCCAGTCTCTTGGCAGTTCCAAAATCGGAAATTTTCAGCACGCCACTGAACATGTTGACAAGAACATTTGCACCCTTGATGTCGCGGTGGACAATCTTGTTGTCATGCTGGCAAAAAAATTCATTCACAGAAATTTAGTTTTACAACGAGTGCAGGATACAAGGTGGCATAAGAAAACTCGGCCACTGTCCACATTAAGTCAAAAAGTTCAGATAATGTACGACTTTGATAACTTCAGATAGAAGAACTCACCAGAAACTTCAACCCCTTGAGAATCTGCCACGTGTAGAAACCAATCGTAGACTCATCACTAAGTGGACCCCAATATTCAGACTGCAGCAGCGTAGACAGACTACCTGAAAAAAATTCACAAACAAGATGGTTTAATCTCTCGACTAATAATGCATCACAAATATACAAATTTCACAACACTACAGTTCACACCGTGATGGATCGTCCCATCCAATTCAGAAGCCATTAATGTAAACATGAATACCTACTTGCTTTCCTTTCTTCATTTGTCATGGATGAGAAAATATACGGATAGAAGGCACAGGTACAGGACGGATTCCCTTCCTGTTACCGAAACACTGCCTAACACTAAGGGAAATAATAATGCAAATGCTACACACTTCCGTAAGTCTTCTAGTATCATTTCTGAATTCTATGCCTCTTCCCGAAGCATCATTCTAACTCTCTGCAATTGTTATCAGTGAAATAAACTACGACGGTCAACTGTGAAGCACAAATAATAAAACATTTCAACTGCATCCAGTCATAAAAGTAATTAATACAGGTACCTCCAGGAACAAGTTCCATAAAGATCTTGATAAATCCATCTTCGCTGACAGCTCCCAAGTATTCCACAATGTTCTCGTGGACAAAGTGAGAGTGTAGAAAAATTTCTTCCTGTAATGGCTGTACCTCTCTAAATATCACATAATATCACTCTCTATTCATTGATCAATTATGAATAATAAAATGCCTTAATTATTTAAATAAAATATCAGATCTAACCAGATTATGAGTCTTACTCAGAGTAATTAAAAAGAAACATGACAAAATACTGTAAAAACAAAATTGTACTTCGCTAGTATGTGTTACTATCATAATGGTTTTAAAGGGATATTTTAGAAAGATAAATAAAAGGCAAACCAACAACAGGTATGAAAAGAAAAGCCTACTTATGATGTGTGGTTTTGTATTGATAAAAATATACAAAACGGTCAAAAGAAGCCAAAGATATGAGAGAATAAGCAGGCAGAGTTTTCTTCTATTCTTGTAGTATTCTGCAGTTATCAGCAGGTTTCTGGACTCTGTCATCTATTTATTCACTCATTCTATCTATCCAGTGTCAATCAGAAATTTTACTTAACCTTTAATGGCTTGTCCGAGCACTATGCAATGGATGTGTTCCAGCGAGAAGAAACACTGATACAGCATGGTAAAATTTATCACTGACAACAATGTTATAAAGTCTCAGTCTAGTAGTCTGTCAATAGTCGTTACGTGGATGCTGGAAGGAATAATGCATGGATGGCCAGTGTGTCAACAGACCAGTCTTATTAAGACCTGCACAGCGCCTGCACTTTAACAGAACGATTAGTAAGTAGTTAAGATGTGCTGTCCATCGTGCATATAAAGTGATGAAATGAAGCAGCAGCTGTCGCTGGCTAAGTAACCACGACAATGATTATGAACATATCCATCGATATACCGCAACTAAGAGATAACTCCATTACCGATATTCATCCATCTGTCTAAAGAAGCATCAAACTAATCACTCACTCCGGGTTAATCACGCGTATTTCCTTGACTGCGATCATGCGTTTCTTGTCAAGATCATACGCAGCAAACACGGAACCGTAGCGACCACTACCCAGCAGTTCACGGTTGCCTCTCTCATCAACATTGTACGCATACTGACTCACACACAAACACCCAGCAAACTAAACTACCGACACCACGACTGCTACTACTGTGACATATGCTATTACTACGTTCAGTCGTTGTTTAACTGGCCTTCATTTCTGGCATGAGAGGACTCCCCCCAACCAATTAAGGCTGATACTCGATTTAGCGACCATGCGGGGATGCAAGGCTGAGTTGACCTGGTCTAAATGCATGATGAGGACAACAATGGAAGGGGCTCTCTATTCTGCAGTTATTCCTGGTTAGTGTAGCTACTATGAATAAAACCTTTGTGGTAACTTTTCAAAAGCTGACTGCCTTCCTGCCATACATGAGCTGTTGTGTTGGTGTGGTCATCCACCAGCAATGACGTGGAAATTAGTAGCATGTGGTTTAACTGACACCACTTCCACCCATCGTCTTGTGCATCATTAAGATCCAGAACAGTTAATCTATCTTTCTGTTGGTGACAGCTTACCCGGGCTGCCTAAAAAATGCTGTGAAAAGGCTGATGTTGCTGTATGAGTGGAAAAAGAAATCGAAAGGCAAACGAGCAAACTCAGATAAAGCAAACTGAAATTCAGGTGGAAAACAGCTGATCAGACGCACGAGGAGAGCAATAACGGAAGGTGTTCTGCAGTTATTCGTGGTTAGTCCAGCTACCGTGATAAAACCCTCGGCATAACTTTTCAAAGGCTCATTGCCAGCGACGTCAAAGTATTGAAGAGTACGCAAACAACGATCAACTTTTATCAAATACCTTCAGTGCAGTGACACTGTTGAGCAGGCTTCAGAAGGACATCTAGCTGGTAAAACAGCTGCTTCAACATGGAGCTAAATTAGGCATATTATCGGTGGCTAAAAGTGTTTTTTTAAACCTCATAATGCTGATGCCAACTACTGGCACTTGACATTAACAAGTCAAATATCAAGTAACGCTGACAAGATAAAGTGCACGTTTCACATACATGAGGGACGTTCGGCGTGATATCGATTAAATTTCCTTCATAGAGCGACTCTACTGAAGCAAGGGGACTGCAACATATCATCATATCCACGACGATCTGATAGCAGTGCTCGCGGTGCTCTGACGTCGGAAACACCACGTGGAAGTCATCCGAGTTCTCGTGAACGTAGAGGAACATGGACCGAGCGCTGCGACGACAGCGCGTCAGTGTCTTCACCGACGTTATCGAGAACTTCCACTCGTGAACTGGATCACACGCAGCGGGCACCGCGTGCCATAGGCGCACCGCCTGCAACATGCAGCGAGTTTGACATAAACACTCTGTAAGATGCACACGCCATGAAAGAATACCCGAAAATACGATGTAGCAGCTGTTACTAGAAAGATGATATGGTAAAGTTAGCTCAGCAAAATCATAGTTTCTACATTTCTTCTCCTTTCTCCGTGAAGTTTTGCTGTGTTGATGATACATCGCCAGAATCATCACACAATCATCGGCTTTCTTCCATGCTCAGCCGATCTTGACGCTAGCCGACTGGATACCAGCATCAATCTTGCTTATCTTGTTTCTATTTATGTTTTGTGTGTGATTTTCTACCAGTTGATTGGTGAATAAAGATTTATATTAGTCTACTTTAATTACTACATTGGGTGACTTCCACTTAAACTAAGTGTTAGACTCAGTTTTAGACCGAACTTTGGTCTATGCTATGGACTATGGGGTCAAGTTTAGACTTTGGTCAAAAGCTTAAGTCTAAAACTTAGTTTAAGCAGTAAGATAAAGTCACTCATTGTATTCATGTTACTGAGACAGCAGTCGACTTCACTCATTGCTTGAACTCAGCGGTGGCTATGAATAACTCTACACGTCACTGAACAAACAACATTAGCAGGAGACATTGGCCGACCTGATCTTTTGCATCTTTATTGATCTGTATGTAGCTCGGCATATAGACCTGCTGTGGCTCCGTAATAAGCACCTAAAATGTTCAATGATACACCATAAAATGCCTACTAGAAAACGATAAAAAAGCTAATTTAATAAAATCACAATTTACATTTTTCGATGGGCATTCTGTCAAGTGTTATCGATTATCTCTTTCGGTCACTCAATACTCATGCAAAACTGCATGTATACTTTTAGATAAGCATAAAATCAAAAAAAAATCACTTTATATAATATTTTGAACTGGAGACATAAAAAATATTTAAAAATCGCATTAGATGTAAACTTACAGGAAATGTGTTGCCAGTCAATTCATTGTTAACCATTTCTGTGAAGTATTCCATCCAGAAGTCAAACAGCTGAACAATTATCACATTGCAACAACAACGTCACTGCAATCATCAACTGCATTTAACAAAATCAGTGGCAATAATAATCTCTCTCAATACTAATGTCTCTTTACTGAGTACAATATGTCAATTTATGATTGTCTCACTTAGTAACCTAAAGATTTATTTACTAGAAAACTGTCCTCGATTGAGGATCGACGTCCCACTGACCGTGTTTCAAACTGAGACCCTGACCTTGACCTTCAATCCCATGAGAGCTATCGTCATGACCCAATAGGTCAAGGTCAAAGGTCACTTAGTACAAAAGTTAGAGTGAAACAGATGGATGTACAGACAGATGGAGACAATTGCAATATCTCCTGTACTAACACAGTCGGTAAAAATTGTACTGTATTTCACCGTCACTAAATGCAACACATTAGGCAGTGTGCATGTGTTACTAAGTTGTTCGTGACATGTGAATTTGAGTAGACTGAAACTGATGCAAACAATGCTACACATAATGTGTAGAAATCACTGAAGAATATTCGTATGATGACAGGTTGGTTACCTTTCTCTCACGTGTGGTATCGACCTGAGAGTCCTCCTTCCGTACCATGCAGATCAGTCGGATATTACCCAGCGTCGATTTCAAATACCTTCATTAACCAGCAAAACACAACTCCACTTAACTAGATTCACAGCACATTTAAAACAAGTTCTGACACCAGAATTTACAAAAATTACTACTACTCAGAAACTTTCAAACACTACACCCATCAAAACCGTAAGGACAGCTTCCGATAGAAAAGTGAGTTCAGTGTGACACGTTTACATTGGAAAAACTGTCATGCCTGCAACCAATCACAGACAAGCTCTGTTTGCTTTACTTCCATCGAAAACTGCAGTTGCTATGTGACGCATTGATTGATTGAGTTAAGGTTTAACTTGGCACTAAATATTTCATATCGGACACGCTATATGTGATGCATTACTCACCAAACGGGAGGTTCCAGCTTGGACATGCACTCAGCTGCGTGGACGGCTTTTGAGTAGTTACTGGCCAAGACGCTGATCTCAAAGAATGTTGCAATGTCCCAGTAATCGGTCAACGATGACAGACATCCCTTCTGACCAATCAGGTTGTTGAGTGTCATGCCTGCAACCAATCACAGCAATCTACCACACAGGCAAAAACAGTGAGGCAATGTTCGATGACTATTGGCTGCTTTCGCTCTACAGAGAGCAATGTGTGGACCAATAATAAGTTAAATAACCATTTGTGTACATTGTGAGCACTATTGTTACGTGCAGGGCTTGCAGGCTTTGTTACAGGTCACATTGTAGCACAGTGTGTCTGTCTGTCTGTCTGTCTGTTGGGTACAATCATGAGCTGTATAAGAACAGCCTAAACAATCAAGATGTAAATCACCCACAAGCTTATTTATTTACCAAATACCTTTAAGAACTGCGATCACGTTTACACTGGAAAAACTGGCAGACCTCTGTGCGCAAGAGTAAAAAGTGATCACTATAGAGAAGTGGACAGCATGACATACAGGAGTGTTGATCTAAGCAGAAATGACAACAGCAGCAAGCTTCGGCAACAAATCTCTAATCACGCATCATTGGCACAATGAGAATCATGTAATAGACTGCAACAACGTCAAGGTGATTGATCGACATCAAACCAGACTGGCAGACTCGTAAGAAAGGCAACATAGATCAAAATAAAAAAAACATAGATTGAGAGGCGGATAGCTACCAGCTGAGCCACTTATGGGACAAGCTGTTACTTACTGACTCCAACAACCAGAAGTCAATCCATGACCCGAAACATCAGTAAGAAGCAAGTATATTTTGGCTTTAAAATAATTTATCATGATTTGCCATGTTAACTTGATCAAACTGTTCACAGAATAGCCAAAGACCTCATATATGAAATTTCACAGGACGACTGTAACATAATTATGCCTGTATCACAAACACAGACATAATGGCCACACGAGTGTAATCATGCACCAACCAATTCTCTGCAGCAGAGGTGACGTCGTAAACTGACTGCCCGATATTACAAGCAGCGTAGCCAGATTAACACCAGCGTACTCGTTCGGCTGAGCATCGAAACCTTTCTGATACCTACAGCACACACACAATGTGACAAAATATGTCCAGAGCTTATGCCACTGTACAACTGTCTACAGCACACACACAATGTGACAAACAGCTTATGCCATCACTCCCCTCACAATTGTTAATAGTCACTGTTTTCTGTGTCTGTTTTCCACACCATGTTTTCAGTGGTTCAGCAGTCTCGCACTTTAAATAACTTCGGTGTAATGTAATCCGACATTCTTGCATTGAGAATAAACAATGTTTACTTACTTAAACATGAAATCTTAGTTCATGTACACCTAGAGACTCATCAAAATGGACATAACAGACGCAGCAGTAACAATGACCAAGTGCAGTAAACAAAGTCGTATCATTAATAACATAAAATATCACGGTACTGCCAACAGCTGCTGCATCACAAACAAGCCAAGAATGGCTAAATTCATACTCCTTAGTCATTTTACTTAATTTTGCAGAAAGCTATAAAAAAATTCTACTCAGCTGAATACTCTTATAGCAGGTATGTTCAGTGCCATTGGACCAACAACCTTTGTGCAAGACAGCAGTAAAGACAATGCAGAAAATCACTGCTGTCACCGATATACATGAGTGCAAAATCTCACCAGTCGATAGCATGCTGTAGTGATGTCTTATCACTGTAAGACGACTCGATGAACTTGTCTTTGTAGATTCTGCCGCACAGACACAGCATGTCTGGCACCGACGTGTCTGAGTCTTCAATTGCCTGCAGTCCATCAGATAACAGTCACCACACACATACAGTCATTCACTGGCTACGTGACCGACGGCAACACATACAGTCATTCACTGGCTACATGACCGACGGCAACACATACAGTCATTCACTGGCTACGTGACCGACGGCAACACATACAGTCATTCACTGGCTATGTCAC
>Ga0209782_1001326_pt1 | contig 12710 bp, 5 predicted proteins | sample WorMetmaBAHAMAS1_FD_187390 | JGI IMG/M metagenome (GOLD analysis project Ga0209782, IMG submission 187390) | Marine gutless worms symbiont microbial communities from Max Planck institute for Marine Microbiology, Germany - Inanidrilus... | ecosystem: Host-associated > Annelida > Digestive system >... | reverse complement strand
GCAAGACGCTGGAAAAATTCACCGAGAATCAGAGCAAGATAATGAACACCTGGCTGTGTGATGTGTCAGGAATGCCTTTTAGGATTGTTCTAGGTATGATTGCTAGTTCGCTCTGTATAACAAACTGTTTTATTACTTCTTACACATCTGTAAGTGTGTGTTCACATGTGCATGTGAAATACTGGAGCAGTTGTGTCTGTTTTGTGATTTAGATGCAATTCTGCTATGCATTGGTTGACAATAATGTAATTTCTTTATTCCGTGTCTATGCTAGCTGTTTTCTTTTCATGGGGCAAGCTCCGACAGATGTTTGTTATTGTGAATTGTGATATTGCTTTCGTAGTGAACTAGCAATCAGATGGACATCTTCTCAAACCAACTGATTCTATTTTACAAGCATTATTTCATAAGTAAGTTACAAAATGGCACCATTCTATTAATTTTCAAAATATGAAAAATTGTAAATATATGGTGCATTTTAGCATCTCTGTTTACCATTAGTCAGGAACACAGCAGCATAGAACCAGCACAGAAAAGAAATGTAGAGAGAACCGAACTCACAGACACATACCCATGACACTGAATACACACATGACAGAGATTCCAATACTACTGTATGCATCCTGTAAAGAAAAGCATGCTGTTTTTTTCCTATGGGCACAAGGATTTCACTCTTAGATGCATTCAGTTTTTTCATTGTAAGATGCTTGCTTATCAAGAAAGTGTTGTTGATGAGGAACGATTTGGCTGCCACGTAGAATTCAATGACTGCTGCGATGATTGAAGCATTCAGTTTTCTAACTGGTGATAAATGTAGTGAATTTGGATGATACGTTGATAAATGAATTGTTAATTTTTGACATTTAAATAGATTTGCTTGTTGAACTTGTTCTTTTTTTGGTAACTCACAATGTGGTTTAACAGTTGGTAACTTGTGAAACAATAAGCTTACTGGTGGACAAAATGTTGCATGTCAGCATTATAAAAATTTCAGTTTAGATCCATAATTAGATCCGCACCTCTTGATTCATGCTTAGTGCTTGACTGTGTGCGCATTATAACTTTTGATATTATTAGTATTATTATTATTTTCCCTATTAGAGGTATATTTCAGATTTTTCATATTTTGAAAATTGACAGAATATTATGTCATTCCAGCCAATCTCTGTTGACTCACTGAGTCCAATGAACATGTCTGGTCGTGATTTTTTTATCAAACAGTCGCAATAGTCCGCAGCCAGATAGACCTACCGTTCACCCCCAGGACTCACAATGGTTGGTCCAGAAATGTTCCTCAGACTGTGCTGAATACAAAACATCATTTTCCCAGTAATAAACTCATTTGCACCAAAATTTACAGTACTTGAAGTTACTTTTACTTAGGCCACTATAAATAGTTTCTAATGTAATGTAATGTACTCCCTTATGCACTATCTTAGCCCAGTAATTTACAACAACGTGAAACAACTACTTGGCTAATTTAGTAACTTTTGTTTATTTTTTTATTTATTTTTAAATGTATAATCGCATTTTTCTGTGTTGTTTGGTTGCAGTTTTACAACCTTTTATTAAACTCATGATTGACTGATTGCTTATTGTCTCTCTGCATACGATTGTGTGATGCAGATGTAAGCAACAAAACATGGCATCACAGAAGCGGAAGAGTGAAGAAAATGTGCCTTATCATGTAGAAAAATTAACCTGGTCTGATGATATCTGTGTAATACATTTCACTGGTTCAAACTGTGAGTCATTTTAACGCTTTGCAGACTGTAAAAAGGCCCCAAAGTACATTTGAGAAGTTACATAATATATGCAGTAAGAGAATTGCTGAACCCGAGGAACAGTCTGCAAAAATGTTGAAATGACTCACAGTTTGAACTAGTGCAATGTATTACACAGACATTAACAGATCAGGTCAAATTTTTCTCCATGAAAAGGCACACTTTCTTCACTCTTCCGCTTCTGTGATGCCATGTTTCATAGCTTACAGCTGCATCACACAGTCATCTGCAGACAGACAAATAAACAAAAAGTTACTAAATTAGCCCAGTTTGTGTACACATGAGCAAGAACAGTACTGACACAGAAACAGTCCAGTACAGTTGTAAAAAAAGTAAAATGCACCATTTTTGCACATGAGAGGGGCAGACTATGGACAATAAAGATGCCGTATGACTAAAATATTGTAGTTGACAATGACAACTAAAATATTACATACCGGATACCTGTTGAGCAGAAATTAGGCAATTGGGAAAATGTGGGTCTACGGATCTACCAAGAGGAAAACTGCCTAAATCTAACCATAGCCTTAACCAAAAAACATACTAAACTCTAACCACACTAACCATAAACATCCACATTTACCCATAACTGAGAAATTAGTCAATTAATCGTGGATTAAGCTGCGATAGCCCTATCTGACGTAATTGTAATGTGTAGTAATAGAAGCGGGAGCTTCTGTTTCAGGACTTATGGTATATGCATGCTAAACCCACTTCCCCAGAATGCAGTCCAGTTTCTGTGTAACATAAAACAAGTCACATATTTTGTCGAAATTGCAGTTTATGGGTAGGTGAATGATATGAGCAGATGATACAAATAAAATACCAACAGACTTTCCGAACCTGACTTAACGTTAAACAGACATACAGTATTTCCTTAAACACATCAAAAACAAGTCAAGTCAACTTGCTTTCTGGTTTCAATGTATAAGAACTAAAATCATACCTTCACTGTGAAAATTGAGATATCTGTGAATAATACACCATTATAGCAACAAAATCACAAAGGAAGACAGTTCACTGTAGTTTAAGAATGACAGTCACTAGTTTGAATATTGTGGTAGAAGTTGATTTCTTGATCAATAATAGTTGTTTTTACATTGTTGTAAAGCACTGCGCTAAGATCATGCTTAGTGCATAAGGGAGTACCGTCATCACGGGCTGTAATTCTTGGTGCAAATGAGTTTACTCCTAGGAAAATTACGTTTTGTATTCAACACAGTCTAAGGAACATTTGTAGACCAGTCATCGTGAGACTATAGCGGGGTGCATGGTAGGTTTATCTGACTTGTGGCCTACATGTTTCCACACCGACAAAGAGATCTGCCTTTCGTTTCATCGACTCTCCGATCTCATTCAGCTTTTCAGTGCTATTCTGCTAAATGATGCTTTTATGTAGGATGAGGAGTAATGATAATTCCAGTTTGTTTTTATTTTTTTCTGTGCATAGCATAATTTTTCTTCCCGAGAATTGAGTACTGGGGTCAAAAATGCAAAAATAATAATGATAATATTTAATCATAATAATAGTTAAGAAGATCTAAACTAACATAGAGCGCTGCATGGGCTCTTGTGACCTGTTTAAGCTTTTTGTGTACATTTATTGTAAAATAAAATAATGCTACAGCAACAACATTTGTAGTATTATCATTGTTGCAGAAAAGGACACATTGGACATCTGGGTGAATGGACAACGAGTTCCAACAACAGTATGTAGTGTCTGAAATCTTAGTGTTAAGATTTACCAAACTTTTTATCCATCACACATTTGCAGTGTTGCGTGTTGTTAGCTCGTCCTTGGCTGCATGTGATAGTTATGTATGACGCTACAAAAACTGAATTGAATGAAGCTTTTTCATTATAAAATCAGGTTTATTCTCTTCAAAAATATATATGGTCGACCATCGAATCAATTTGTAAACAGTGTCATGGATATTAGTCCTTGGCATTGTTAAGGACTAAAACACTAGCACAGTGGCATTGGCCACAGGAGTTGATAGGTGGTTCAATGTCAAATGAATAGCAACATTAAATATCCAAAGTTCACCTATTTGGATTCACCTATCAGGGAGTATTCACTGATGTATTCTGAACAAAAATTTAGCAAATAATTCCTGCTGCTGAAACCTCTACTGCGGTATTTGTGTGTTCCAGCTTCTTCCTGTCAGTTGAACATGTTTCAAAGACTGGACTCATTATCAGCCCGAAGCATGATTGCATATCTAATATGACACTAGAAAGTTTTTTTTGGCATGTAACAAGTTTTTGAACTTGAAGTAAGATTAAGTTATTCCTTAAGACTTATGCCAATGACCACGTTTATTGTGACAATAATTACATGTTAAAGAGGGTAATATGGTGCATTGTAGGCTGTTTGCCTAGTGAAGTGGAGATCAGCATCAATTATGGTCCTTTATGAACCAGTGGAATGCCTCTAGCTGTCATTATAATCAAGAAATGCAGTTTGTAATAGATTGCTTTCCAAATATGTTAAAATTCTATGGCGACAGAGGTACATAATACATGCATATGGTTATCAAATTGCAAGCAGGTTACTTCATTAGCAAACAATGCACAATGCAAAATAATTGTGTACTTTGTGCTGTAATAAGTAAAATGTTGTTATTACAGCATGATGTACACAGTTATTATATTTATAATCAGCGTTGGCCCGACAGGAAGTTTGTTGTTTAAATTTGTACCTGCACCCCATGACTATAGAATGTCAACACTTGTTGAAAATCAACTATTCAATATTTTCAAATACAGTATTCATTTACAGACTGGGTGACTGATAGTCAGGTCGTTAAGGCATTCGACTTGTGACTCAAAGGTTGTGAGTTCAAATCCCAGGCTGCGTGTTGTCAGGCAACAATCTTAAGCAAGTTGTTCACACCTGCTTGCCTAGCACATCACAGTTGTTTAGCTGTGGCATACCTGGCTGCAGTGTGAGAGAACCCAAGTTCGAACCATGCCACCGGCAGTGCATTTACCACAAAAACCACTGCGATATGCAGTCTTGGGCGTGGGCTGTGCTGTATCCTTCCTGCAGTGCCTAGGTTGACCTTCCACCCTCAGTGGGACAGTAAAATGAGTATCAGCTTTCGGGCTAAGTAATAATAATAATAAATGGTGATGGTAGATATAGATGTAGCAGACTCACAGCCCAGGTCGGTTGGCTTGGTCTGAGGGTTGGCAGGCACCCAGTGCTTAGCTGCATTTATCAGATGAACTGAGTGAACTCTCGCAATGGCTCTGAGCCATGATGACAGCACTGTAAATATTGACCTGGTTATTATTATCATTTATTATTACATGTACAACTGTTTTGTTTACAGAGTTCTATTCTACGTGTACTTGCATGCGGATCATTTGTTTTGTACAGGGTGAATTTGTTGAGGATGGAACTGAAACTCATTTTGCAATTGGTGATGGTGTACCAGCTTACATTAAGGCCGTGAGCTCTGGCAAAAGAAAATCTGGCATAATTCATAGTCTTTTCATCAACAACTCAGAAATTCCTCTTGCAAAGGAGTAAAATTAAGAAAGGTTGGATTTTGTATTTTGCAGTGCATTACAGTTTCGTAAAATTATAGCAACCATGTGATTTACTGGTATGCATAATATGATCGTGACATATACCAACTCTGTTTAGACTGACATTTTCAGGTGAAACTGGGTTAGCTGAGTATCCTTGGTTTAATCCTCCACTTCCCCCAGAAGAGTCTAGTCTAATTGGCAGAAGTCTTTTTATGAACGTTCCTGTCATTCAGTCAGCAAACTTACAAAGTCGAAGCACTGATACCAACTTGTGGCCTGGGTCAAGTTTTCAAAACTTCTAAAGATGATCTTGAAATTAGTCATAAACTGAATGATTCCATTATTCTTGATTGTATATACAGGTCGCACCAGAAAGTACAATACATGATTGGCTAATTTTTATTCCATAACAGTAATTATAATATTGTTGACAGTTTGTGGAAGACGTACTGTGGATGTATTTTCTTAGGCAACAGCTAGTTAACAATCGCAGCTGTGTAAATGTATGTGTATATAATGCCACATGTAGATTGGGCCAAACTTCAGTTAGTGGGACTTTTGGCTGTGGTTTTGCATTTTGAAGTTTTTGTCAGTAAACAGTGTTACAGATACACTCACAGAGATGTATTATGGTTGTGAAACATTCTCAGTCATTTGCAACTTTTTGTTTATCCCTTAGTATTTTACAGGTATTAGCTAACACCGATGGACCGCTCAATGCTATAATGCCCAGTTGCCCATCGCGCTGTACACGAAGCTGGAGAGTGTGATCAACTGGTGACAGTCGTTGTTGACTGTTGACAGCACTTGGCCACATCCACCATTATCGGCAGCCAAATATGTCAACAAAGACCAATAATTGTCAGTTGTGCATGGTGATTATAGCATCAACATGTTGATTTAAAGTCATGGTAGTCACCTTAACTGAAATGCTAGCAGAAGTTGCAAGGGTTGTAGGCCTACTTTTTGGCATGATATGAAATACCTGATTGCAATATGCTGTGTTGTTGTGTGAACTCTGCATTAATGCTTTATGTTGTTTTAGCTCGCTACCTTGGCCACTATGTGGATTATAAACAGATGTCCAAGAGACCTTGTGCAGTGACATTACAAATATCGCACAAATATCTGATCTGACTGTTATGTGTGCACTTCTGACTATACTAGATGCAGCAGTTTGCTACCATAAAGATTTCATATGGCATTTTGTGTATAAAATTTGACATGTTTATAACAGATTTTTTATTTTCAGAGTATATTTATGTTATTATTTTGTTGTGTATGTTTGATGAAACAATAATAAATAATGCTATTGCTATAATATGTATACATACATTTGTAACAGTTCATGAGTGCTTTTAAATCTGTAGTTAATTTTAGTGAATTAATTAAAAGTAATTCCATTTAGAATAACCTGTTGATAGCAATAGCAAAACAAGTATATCTGCTAACGCTGGTGGACCGAGCGACACTGCCTAATGCAAAATCGACCATATCGCGCTGCACACCGAGTATAATTACCAGGCAGTGAGCGTTGGTTCATAGCAAATTGCTACGCATACCAGCATATGTCAGTTATTGGCACACACATACACGGTAAGGCTCAAACTCCACTTGGTCGATTTGTTATCAGCATATTATGCAACCAAATTTGCAACAAATCCACAACAAATCGTACTGATGTAGCTTAAGCCTTAGTGTATAGATCACTGGCGTCTATCATCATAGGTGTGAGCAACAGAGGTCCACCGTCGACGGCTTGTTGACCTCAGTTAATGACGTTCTATGGTGAAAGTTTTTAAGTCCAGTTGTGCATGTAGAAATGCATCACGTGAGACCACCTTTTTGGGGGTGATTTATCATCCCTTTGGTAAGACTTGATATAATCTCCCTGTAAACAAAATATGGGTCACGTGACGTAACCACGCCCCTTTCAGGGATGGTTTGTCATCCGTAGCCTGGTACTAGCTAGCTACGATTAACCTGTGTACCAGGTAGAAATTTGTAGAAATTTGAAGTCTCTTCGTTTACCCACTACAAAGATATGAAAGGCAAGGAAAAATGTAGAAATTTGGCAGGTTAGGGGTCCCCCAAGGTCATCAGAATATAGCCATTTGAGAGTGCATAGGACTTCCTATTTGACTTTAATAGGAACTAGGCCTATGTATGGGGATTATAAAAGTAACGTAAGTTTTGTGGTAGTCCAAGGGGCACTGCTACGGTAACCAATTTATTTTGGGGCCTTTTGGCATTCTGTAACAGAATGCAATATCGCTTTGTGAATGCACGCATTAATAGCAGCACTAAAGCCTCTACATTGTGTAAAAACGTGGTGAAGATCGGTTCAGTAAATTCGGAGTTTAAGATGGGAGTATGTGGAATTTTTGCCGCGACTGGGCCACAATTTGACGAACGACGAGGGTTGGCATTCCGAAACAATTGGAATATCACAATTTGGTGTCAGCAGGTTAATCGGCAATAATTTTCTTATGTCTCGTAGAAATTTGGCCAGCCTCAGATAAGTCACCCAGGAGTTTAAGATGTAAAAAGTTGTACAGTCGGTGTCGAAAATTTTACTGGGTAACCAGTTACGTTCACTATAGGGCACGGGCTAAGCACTGCAGCGATCATTAATCAAGTATGTTTCATTAGCATTCGCTAGGGGGCGACATTGCGTTTCCGAGTGGGCTATACACTACGTTTTGCCACGCATTTCTAGTTTTACCTCTCTTGTACTGTTATATCCAGGTTACCGTTGTCATAGAAAAGAGGGCACTAAACTGGTGTGTGTCCTATACATTACAGACACGCTTGTAAGCAAGTGACAAGTGTGTCAACAGCCAGCTGCTTTCAGTAATGCACTTTACCAGGGCATTGCATTCTGCCAGTGTATTTTTTTCAACATGTTATTTCATCAACTGCAGTTAATCTGTAGAATTCTTGCTGTGTATTTGCGTGGTCTGTGTCGTAATTGCACGCAAGATTATTGCTGTAAACAAGAACATTATTCAATGCACTCTGACAGCACAAATCTCTCATGTACAAGTGGTGTCCCAAAAGTTTCTGGCCTTATATTAAAATACAATACAAAAACAATAACAGTTTATTTTCCCGCATAATCTCTGCAAACTTCAGTACTCTTATTCCGTCGTTTGTGTATTCTGTATTCTAGTCTTATAGAACAGTTTATCTTGCCCCTTATGAAAGTCCTCCCACAGACTCGATGATGTCACTGTAAGCTGAAAACTGTGTGCTACCGAAGTTTTGTTTTAGCAGTGGAGTGAATGTGGCTACGAATTATTACCAAATGCACCATATTCGTTCGACGTAGCACCCTTTAACATAATTTGTTCCCACTGCTGATGCAATGCACACAATTTTCAAGTGACAATGACATCATTGACCGTGTGGGTAACTTTTTCATTAATTTATTGTACATGAAACCGACAGAGTATAAAATCACGACGTTGAAGATAAAAACAACCTATCAGTTGTCGGCTCATTGGCAATTGCAGGGCAGATAAGCCTCTTAACGAAACTTGCTTTGTGGGCAAAATAAACTCTTCTTCAAGACCAGAATACAGAAACTGCACAAATGATTTCGAATAAGTACACTGAAGTTCACAAATATTATGTAGAAAAAATAAACTGGTCACTGTTGTAGTATCTTGTTTATATGAGGCCAGAAACTTTTGGTACACCCTCATATGCAGCTGATATTTAGTGCACAAAACAATCATGACATTGTTGACGTGTATTGTGTTGTATACTGTACGCACATTCTAAGGCAGCACTTAGTAGCTGTAGTTATATGAATTTAATTTAATAAGCACTACATGCAGTGGGCCAAAAATAGTCGTACAGTTTTGGGCTTGTTTCATTTGGATCTTTTTTAGTACACCAGCAACTGACTTAAGCAAACAATGTTGCATATAAAATTGCACAGATGTAGCAAAGACAACCATTTCATTGTAAGTAATGTGACTACGAAGCACTATTACATATTGCACAAAATGTACAACTCTATATGGCAACTGCTCCATCACTAATATTAGCATATTCATGGCTTCTATCATTAGACAAACTTGTAAAACATCAGTCCTGTAATGCTAGCAACAAAATTTGGAAGATGCAGCCTGCAGCCAATACTACACTGTGTATCAAACAAAGTATACCACCCAACCACCAATGATAATTTTAACAGAAATTATCTGATTTCAACAATTTTTGGTACAAATGTTAGTGAGTGAATATGCCATCGAATGTTGGTTTAAATTCCCACTGCACCTGTTTAGTGTACTTACCTTACCGTGGGAAGTTTTAAGACGATAAATATCATGAATTTAGCCTTAAATTGCACATATCTAAATGATAAGAAATTAAATGTGAAACTGTAATTAACAACAAAATTTTATTATGCTTTATTATATTTATTTTACTAATTTTTCATGCCGGCCTAGGAAGAACAGGAGGAGTTTAATTGCGTCAGTGATCTAAAGCAGCACTTTGTTAACGTCTGGCAATCTGCAGCAGAACATCATTGACGCATCCATCAACAAATAAAGAGAGCGACTGGCAGCGTGCAAATGAAGAACATTTTTTATGAGTTTCCCTTAGAGCAAAAAAAGTTATGGACAAATAAAGTGTAATTAACTTGTTTATACTCAAATAGATGTTCCTTTACTGCAAACTTTGTGATTTTCAGGTCCATGAAGTTTCCCAAACTAAGCTATATACACTAAACAGTTGTGGTGGGAAAATAAACCACCTTTTGATGGCATATTCTCTCAGGAATATTAGCACCAAAAATTACTGGAATCAGACAACTCCGGTTAAAATTACTGTTGGTAGTTTGGTAGTACTTTTTTGAGATACAGTGTATATATTAAGCAGTGAAGCATGTATACCAAGTTCAACCAATTTGTAAGTAAATATATAATTTGTAAATGCACACAAGTCAGCTGAAGCTGAATCTGAGGTGAAAATGTTAAATGCATACGGTAAAAAAAACTTTTCTGTAAACGTAAAAGGGGAAAATTGAGATAATTAACATCAATATCTTATAAATATATATACAGGGTGCACCAATAAAAAACAATCCCTTAAGAAAAATTCATTATCTCACTGCAACATATGCAGCAAATGTCTTTACAATATTTGCTGTGGTTTAAAAATTACAACAATGTGAACATAAAAGTACATTTTTCTAAGTGAACAAGTACCGTAACTAAACTGTGATTCTGATATAAACATAATAGCAAATGCAGCATATGGACATGCCAGTCAATTATCATGTGTAGGGTGCTATGCTGGAACGCTGTGAAAGACACATGCCAAAGCTGACCAACATCATACGAGCTGATAGAAACTGCTCAAACAGTACAGTAAGAGTCTTAGGCACAGAGAGCTAGTCTATGATGATAACTGAATAGTCGCTATCATTACAATCACTGTCAACGTTCTCTGTCGTAGAAATATTACAGCGGCTTTCAGAATCATTCAGAGACAATACTGATTTTTCAGCTAGTGAAATAGGTTCGTCAAAAAGCAAATCAGACGTGTCAGCTTTGTAATCATTACTCCTGACTTCGTCAATATATTCATTTCTATCATTACCGGTAATTATTGAATGAAATGAATTTCTGCTTCCACTGCTCAAGTTGTTAAGGTCATTGAGAAAACATTCATCGACTTGCAAATCATTCTCAACAGTGCAACTGAAATCCACATCAGAAGTGTCAATAATGGATGTCTCAAGGCAGAAGTTGCCACAGTGTCTCGGACTCCACGTCAACTGCTCATTTAACTCCTGAGAATTTTCACCAGTCGACTTATTAACTGATCTGTCAGTGGATAATACTACGGCATCAGTTGCAACATGATGATGATCTTGATCAAAGAATTCACTTGAAATTTCTCCGACTTCAGGAACACTGTTTTTACTCACGGAAACTGGTACAAAAGTTGCATCTTTATTCTTTACATGTAAAGCACTTTGAAGTTTTAGAAGAACGTTATTTTTAGAGGGACTATTTTTCTGTATGACATCAAGCCTGCTACACTGAAATACATCTGTATCTATGCTACTACTACCATTGTCGTCTTTAGACGTGACACCTTCAACTTCTGCAGATGCTGCATTACAGTTGGCACCAGGTTTTGGAATTTCAAAAGCGAAAACATCATCTGATAGCACACTGGCAGTACGCAATATGAGTGCACGACGACGTCTACTGGGCAACATGGCAGAGTCCGAACTGACGGTCCTCTGTGACGACTGCTTCACACAACCGTTCTCCAGCGAATCTTTGCTGCTGCCTGCAATATTATCAGACAATGGCAGCTGATCAGTTATAGGTCCTCGACGGGAGACAGAGTCTGAGACGGCAAACTCTGACTGTAGCTGATTCAACTGCAGACGCTGACTAAGAGGCAGAATTACTGCAAAGGAGCAGTCATCATCGCTGACATCTGAACTGAGCTGAAGACGGCCATCATCGTCAGCTGTATGCTGTTCTATACTGCTGGAACGAAAGTTGGGCAACATGTTCCGGGCACTACTTGCAGCACAATGAGAAACTTGATTCTCGGATATTTCACTGTTACATGTGGCAACTGGTGTGACCAGTTCTGACAGCATCACCAGAGACAGACTGCGACGCAGTGACGACTGTGGTGCTGTCTCCAGCCCGATGCCAGTCTGTTGCAATTCCTCCACTTTGTTCTTCCTGCCAACCTTATCAATGCTCAATCTCGACATGTTCTCTGCTAGTTCTCCGAGCAGATCACATCCTCGATATGTTGTACCTAGCACAACAGTGAGTACATTTCTGACTCAGAAAATGTGTTAATATACTCTTGTTTGGAACACTGATAAAATGAACTTTAAAAATTGATCGTTTAAAATTCATAAAACAAAAATATCAATTTCGTGCTGCTGCTGGTTTGTGATTTATGCTTTATAAAATAACGCAGCTACACCCGCAATACAGACATGTGAAGGTGCAATGGGATCTATAATGATTAATTAATACAAATTTACTAGCATCTGCTGATGAAAATAATTTGAAAATCCATCATTATTCGATGAAGTAGATATTTCACTTTTTAGCTCACATGCATACTGTGTTAGCCACAGTGGATAGGCAGTTAACCACTCACATTGCCAATGTGCAACTCAGTAACTTGTTTAATTAATGCAGTAAATAACCAGCACAAGACAATGTTTTCTAATGGCAAAAGCTGATAAACAGTTTAAAAAATAAACTAGAAATGCGTGGCAAAGCCCAGCGTATAGCCCGCTCGGCGCCATAGTGTCGCCCCCTAGCGAATACTTGTGAAAAACACTTACTTACTGATCACCTGAGTGTCTAACAGCCCCATTCC
>Ga0209782_1001325_pt1 | contig 12711 bp, 7 predicted proteins | sample WorMetmaBAHAMAS1_FD_187390 | JGI IMG/M metagenome (GOLD analysis project Ga0209782, IMG submission 187390) | Marine gutless worms symbiont microbial communities from Max Planck institute for Marine Microbiology, Germany - Inanidrilus... | ecosystem: Host-associated > Annelida > Digestive system >... | reverse complement strand
TACTGCTTACCCAAAATTCTGTGGCAGTGTAAGCAAAGAACTTAGAGAAAAATGTGGCATTTCTGGTTGTAGTGAAGCATCCATCTTTGTAACAGTGCTGAATGCATCATGTGGTAAATCTTGCTGGCTGCAACTGAGTACCAGCTGATTGTTCATTAATGACGGCTTCGTCAAACGCATTACTAAACACAACAATGTCAATTTCATCACAAGTCATGAAACTGACATTTTTACTCGCATCTGTCAGATCAGTGTGATTATTGTAAATAAATAAGCAGCTTCTATTGTAGCTAGATAATATTTAACAACAAATGGCACTCTTTTTTGCATAATTACTTATGTGAGTTCTCCATCATTGGCACGGGTGATATTCAAAACCAGAATTGTGGCAAAACCAATCCAGCGTTCTGTTGTCAATGTTACTTGTGCTAGCTAAAAGCACTAGCTACCAGCTGCATAACAATATGAGAGTCATTCCATAAATAAGCTACAAAAGGCATCATTCTATGAATTTTCAAAATATGAAAAATCGGTCATGCATTTTGTAGGTTATTACTTCTGATTATCAGCCATAAGCTATATTACCACGATGTCACTACGACGTTATTTATAAACATTAAATGAGACGGTGTTGCTGTTGAAAGCATCCCATAAAGAATAGTATGTATTTATTTTCTACGGGTGCAATGACTTACAGCACAAATGCTGCTCAGTGTTTTACGAGACCACTAATTATTGTAAGGTTGACTGTTGTAAGGTGTTATTGATGAAAAATGACTTGGCCACTCGTTTGTTTGAATGACTGCTTACAATGATCGCAGCAGTCCATTTTCTTATATGACCAACCAGGAATAAGTGAAGTTGGATGATATGCTAAAAATGAAAATGTTAATAAGGGTTTATTTGTTGTTTTTGTAGCACAGTTTGCAATGCAATTTAACACTTGGCAAGTTCCAAAAGAATAAGCTTAGGCCTACTGGCTGGTTGGGAAAATGCTGCACTGACTGACTGTGTCACGGCCAGGATTTTAGTACAAGCTGTCATATAAGCCACTAGCCAAACCAATAGAGAAGGCCAATTTTCAACCCTCCCCTGTGGCTCCAAAACCCCTGAATGGATTTCGGTGAAACTTAGAATATATAACCACATCAGGCAAGTACCACCCATACAAAACTAGGTGGAACTGCAATAACATGGGTAGTATTGGCAAACACATTACATGATATGTTTCGGTTTCTTCCTTTCTTGTTTACTTAATTCTTGAGATCATGCACAGACTGCAGCTGTATACAGATTTGACATTCTATACGTCATATGATGTCTTTCAGTACAAAGATATGCCTTTTATCGGTCACATTGATATTTCACACTATTTTGGGGGTCAAATGTTCCAAAAACTCCCATTTTGGCGCATGAATAAGCATTTTCAAGCCAAATATGTAACATATTCAAACTTTTGTACTGTCAAAACTACTGTAGTGATTCAAACCAAATTTGGCACAGTAATAAAGACCACCAAGTACTCTTTGCGGCTTGTCCAAAAATATGCTGTACAAATCCAAGAAGGCAGATGGCTGCCATCTTGAAAAAAAAAATTACTACATTTCAGCAACCATTTGAACTATCTATCAATCTGTAAGTCATTTGATGTGTTTGTGCAGAGGATGTGCCTTTTGGGAGTCAGTCATGTTGATAGTGCACCCCATTTATAGGATCATATGCCCCCCCAAAAAAAAACTCCACTTTGTAGGCGTGAAAAGGTTTCTCAAGCCAAATACACAAAATATTCAAATTTTTGTACTATCAACACTACAACAGTAATTTCATATACATTTTGAATAATGATAAAGACATCCAAGTACTCTTAGTCTTCGCAAGTAATCTCAAAATGCATCCCACAAATCCAAGATCATGGAAAAATCACTATATCTCAGCAACAATTCGACCGATTTTGACAATCTATTCTACATATAACAGGTTTCCATGCAGTGATGTTCCTTATGGGGGACACATTGATATTGCACCTATTTTGGGGGTTAGATGTCCCAAACTCCCATTTTGGGGGCATGAATAGGCATTTTCAAGCCAAATGCACAAAATTTCAAGCTCTGGTACTATCAAAACTATTACAGCAATTCAATCAAAATTTGCACGAAGATAACAATACCAATTACTGTTTGTGGGTTGTCCCAAAATGCGCCCCACAAATCTGTAGAACAGTCTACCGGCTAATCTAAGACAAATGATTAGCTACGAACAATTTAGGCGACATCTGAAAACACATTTGTTTAGGGCTTAGAATCAAAAGAGTGGGTATAGATTGGCGGCCTCCACTGAAATGCATTTGGGCATGTACAGCATTTACAAATTACAAAGTTGCTGAGTCAATAACATCGTTTTCAGCATTCAACCATTAAATGTTCACTTACCACAATTATGTATCATCCATGTTGTCTTCTAGTACAGTCGTTACATTGACATTTTATTACTATTTTTGCTATTTTTCAAAGTTCTGTTCACTTGAACTCAGCAGCACTGTAGTTCTAATTACTGTAATGTCCTCACAATGACGAAGTCGTTCATTGTTTTTTGTGTAGTTTTTTGGCTGGGCTCCCCAACTCCTATGATTTGAATTATTTTTGGCTGTTTTTAGTGATTAAAATGTTAATAAAGAGGTGTGGTATCTGCTTAACTGTGCTTGATTTGCACCTGGTATTTTGAAGATGCTCCTGCAGTACAATTTATTAAACGTTTACGTGAATGGTCTTGACGTCTGTTTGTAGCAGTCGTTAGTGATATGTTTTTGTTTGTGATGTATGTGGTTTGTTTTTGCTTTGCGGGAGTACTGTTTCATAGTGGAGGGGTTGTATGCTGGGGAGGAGGCAAAGCCCCCTGTGTTTTCTGCGTGACGAAGTGTAGGTTGTTAGTTCTGCTAATTGTAGTTGGTGTTGTTGCCTTGTCTTGTACACTGTTATGCAGTTTTTGGGTTATTGGTAAAATGCGGGCCTGCGGAATGCAGGCTTCTGTGGGCAGTTATGTGTTCACGACTCGTGCACCTTTGAACGTTGGGTGCCAGTCAACTCGTCACACGGTCAACTCGTCATAACCTAAAATTGTGTGAGAAGTTGACCATTTTGTTGAACAAAGTTGTGACGCGTTGACCGTACCGATGACGGTCTGTTTGTTTTTGCCGTATGTACCGAGGGTAACTCATAGATAAGATTTTTCTGAATCCCAACAACATACAAACATTTAACTTTATTAAAATTGTAATACAAAATAACAATTTAAAGAATAAAACAACAGTAAAATGCCACTGCACTGCAGCTGTATCGACATGCAGACCCACGCCTTTGACGTCTTTTACCTCAGGCCTAAGTTTGGAATACTGACTGCATACATACTGTCCATCACTGTTCATTTAGTCTTTTTCCAGACCAGATATTTTCCTAACAGTTTTATCATCATGTCCAGCCCTTCAGTTTTCTTTTCTTTGTTCGTCGTTATTTTTTTACACTCCCCCGACTGCTCGTTTGTTGTAATTACGACTTGGGTGTTGAGCACTGGTTTAACGGGCATCTGATGGCTAATTTGTTGTGTGCTCACTTGTGACGAGTTGACTGTGTGACGAGACACGAATGTGACGAGTTGACCGGTGACGAGTTAACCGTGTGACGAGATGATCGTGTGACGACTTGACTGTGTGACGAGTTGACTGGTAGCCTGAACGTTTAAGTGCGCATCGCTCCAAGTATAGTCAAACATGAGACACGACAGATAAAGCAGACACCTTTCAAAGCCAACAGATGTTCTCTATCTTTACCAGGATCCATTATTTATCAAAAATATACGATTAATTTATTTATTTACTATTACTTTGGGTTTTTCCGCCTATAGAATATATAATTTCAATTTTATGAGTTTTGTATGATATAATCGTAAATAAGTAAATCCTTGTCAGGATAACACTGACTATTCTAGCAGATTATTTATAGTGTAGTCTTCTGTGAATGTTTAGTTATTTACCGGTAACTGTTATGTCTTTGAAACATTGCTTTTAAGCCTTAAGGAAATAGCGGTAAGTTACGGTATGCGTAATTCGTAAATAGACTCGATGATACCAAACTTAACTCGGTGCCGTGCGGTAATTACTTTTAACGACCATGACAACGAACTTGGCTTCCTTGGATACAGGAACAGGTACTTATGTACAAACAGGCTAGAGTAGTAGATGCCTAGCGTACTACACGCTTCGTTCGTTTGCCTAGCAGCAGAACTACAAAGCAGCTACAGTCATACTTTTCAACTAGAAACGGACCTGAGTACTCTAGTAAGATCACCAGTTAATGTAAGGTAAGTCGTAAATCTGAAATACTCAGTGTTCAGGTCTGTAAATGTAAATATAGATTAGGTGTAATTAATCGTCATGCTGGTAATGACTGACTGAGGGTGCACGGGTTAACGTAATTTTTTTAGCGCGACATGCTGTTAGATAACGTCTGCCTGTCTGTCTGACTGTGTGTGGACTATGGGCTGTAATCACATTGTACAACAAAAATTGGTAATGGTCTCATCACAGAATAGGTTAATGTCTTGGCTGCCTGCACGCGGAAGTCGACCCAGATCATCGTGTCGTGTACATGATCCGAATTTTACTGAGGAAGATAAGTAGGCTGTAGGAAAATGTGCAATTTTGCAATCAAGTGGCATTAATCTCAGAAACAGTGCAATATAGAACATTAATAGGACATCGCATTTGGCAAATCAAATGGTACCATCTGCAGGCACCTACAACAATTGAAAGTGCCTGAAATCACATTAAGAACCCGTAAACTTCACCATTTATGAATATAAATAAAGCAAGTTGCCATTATTATCGGTCAGTTGTTTGAGTATTAAATGTGTAACTTTTGAAGTGTGACATGTTACGCTGTCTCGTCAACAGATGTCTTGCTTCATCGAAAGCATATAACAGACTGAGTCACCACACGTGAAAATATGCTGAATTTGACAAAGATGCATGGATTTTACGTAATTTTTAACTGAAACATGCAGTGGAAGTAACAGCAATGATCATCTGCATAAAGAATTAGTCTAGACCAAATTCAACATGGGCATCCTTTGCCTAGATAACCATCATCAGTTTTTTGGCAGCTTAGCTGAGTCCAACAGTTGATTAACTCGCATTTCAGCCAGTCAGTGTGTGAATTTTTGTGATGATACACCATCTGTTGCAACATTCTCCACACTGAATAATCCACAGTATATATCAGACTATTTGGAGACCAGTTTTCCGGTTTAATGAACTCCTGCATATGGGAGTGCCGGTAAGTGTCAGACTGTAGCATGAAAGGTGAACAGTGCTCCATCCTGCTGAAACAGGAAGTTGTTGTTCAATAAACAGCAAATTTTCCGGCAATAACCTTATTCTAATATGTGATCACAGTAACAAGCACTGTATATTTTAGCTCCAAGTCAAGGACAGTTTTACCAAGTTTTGAAACAGCAACAATAACCATAATGCTTTAAGAGAAGTGATAACATACCTTCTAGAAGACACTCAGTGGAGGTGTAGTGAAGATTTATGCAGAATAGGCAAAGAATATTTAAATGCACTGACATTTGAGTATTAGCATTTTTCTAGACAAAATTTGGAAACTTTTGAGATAATACACACTTCTTTCCCATTATACATCTCAAAATTATCAACTCTCAAAAACAGTCCAGTTTTTTGGCCCATCCTGTACTTATGTGAAAATTAAAGTTCTGTGATGAAAATGAACATTGAGTTTGATCACATGTCATCGACTTTACAAACATACTTTACACATAACACAGATATAGATTTATTACCTGGACAGTGTATGTGTGTGTGTTTGTCAGTAGGTGATTAGTATTGAAGACGATGGGTTGTGGAGCAAGCTTAAACCAGGTCCATGCACTTGATGACAGTGGTGTTATCAACAAATCTGGGAAGCGAAGTCACAAAAAATCCAAAGAAGCTGACCAATTTTCAGTAAGTCCATAGGACTTTGGACAGGTTGCGCCACTCACCAGGCTTGCTGAGTGTATAGCATTGATGGGAATTTGGGAAACATACAAATGGGTTCAGTTATGGTTAGTAAAAGTAAATAAATGAACATGCATAGTAGTGACAATACATGTAAATATTTTTTTCTTCAAGGTTATTGTAAGTTAAAACTTGTAGTTTCAGTTTGTATTATATATTATATATTCAGTCATAGAAAACATTAGCACATCCCAGTAAATTTAGTGGCCTAAGCCTACAGTCATATTTTGCATGTAAGTACAACTACAGTCCAAATGTTGAAGGGTATTGAGACACATCAAAATGCAAGACAGTCATTAGCTCTACCCATAACTAGAAAAATCTTCACTCCAGGTCTCCAGGTCATGCCAAACAATATGCATATGGATGTGCGTTGCTTTCTTATAGTTTCCAATTTAGGTCTGATTTTTTGTACATTGCTGGAACTGGTGTTTCTAGTTTCACTTTCAGCTAGAAAAGGAATGTTATTATCAACCTGAACAAGCACCTCTTTAGTACATTAAAGGTCATCTCATTTAAAGAAGCTGACCAGTTTTCACTAAGTCCACAAGACTTGGGGCAGGTTGAGCCAGGCCTGCCAAGTGTTTGACATTGATGGGAAAGATACACAACATTTAGTAAGTAAACAATCCTGCATGGCAGTGACAATACTGATGTTTTCAGCACTACACGGCCAAAAAGTGGGAGACAGTAATGACAAGGAACATCATTTGGTCTGTCCACGACAATTGAGCCTGATGTTGTTATTGCTGTATTAGAATCGAGCAGATTCGGCAACATCGAAGACATCCCAGCACAGTGGAGACTCTGGCTTTGACGATGAAGAAGATGTACAAAGACAACGTGAATCGGCACTTCTTGGTCTGTTGTTTTCTGTCCAATCACTGCATTTCGAATTTTTTGGCATTTCTGAAGTCTGTCCATTTCTTCTTGTTAGATGCTATTTTTGTAAGTCTGTCAATAGAATTACTTGTTTTCTAGTGTTAGTACCCTGCACTGATTTGTCAACCTTTACTTGGCATGATATGGCTTCTGACTGAGTGTTTGGACTGCTACTGAGGCTAGTTTGTATAGCCAAAGAGGAAAAAAAACAGAAAAAGACACAAGACAGAAATACAAATGGTGATGACCAGCAGATATGATGAAAAGGTGGAAAAAACATTGATCCAGTGTGGGGCATCATAGTAAGCACTCGATACTAACTAGGTCTGATAAGTCAGGCAGGTTGTGTGTGTATGTGTACAGCACGTCCCATGAAGCCGGTCGAGCGAGTTGAGGAGAAGCAGTTGTTAGCAACTCTTCACGAGGAAGGTTTGATACAGCGACCTCTCGGCCGAGGAGCGTTCACTTTTAGCTTCGAGGTGATGTCTGAAATGAACAAGCAGACTCTGAGAAAACCGCCTCCACGACTTGCCAAGCTTGACAGCAAGAAGAAGAAGAAACCTTTGAGTGAGGCTGAAATCAGACAAAAACTCGAGCGAGCTGAACGACGCAGAAAGGTATTGATTTATCAGTGCGTAGTATATTGATTCATTGATTAGCTAGCTGCTAAAGTGTTGTTTTAGCTGATACGTGCTGTTCAGCTAGTTCATTGATCCGAGCAATTGACGCGGTGGTCGATAGTTAGCAAGCACAATTTGAGACTGAGAAAGTTAATAGATCAAAGTCTCAAGTCATTTGTTACCCATTTAGTCCTAGCAAACTCAGGTAACTGTCCAGAACGAGGCGCCATCAATATGACATTAGCCCTGTTATTGCTGTCTTGGTCATGTGAACCATAAAGTAACACGAGCCACAATCGCGCTTTGTGCAATTGTGGCTCTGTGTGTCGAGCTTATCCTTAGCGCGATTGTCGCCTGTGGCTCTGTGTATTTGGTATGTAAAGGTAAAAGAGTATCATGCTTCGTGAGGAGCGTTGGATCGAGGGGCTGTTAATCTCCTTCACTTTACTTAGGGCGCCGTGAGCCCGTGTGTGGATAAACCACTCAGTCTGTGATGCACGGCTACCATTGGCTAGTGCAACGCCAGACATACAGTTACCTTCCCAGCCCGATTATACTGCTTGGTGACAGAGGCACATGTGTGTGAAGTGAAACAACTGATAATACTACGGCCGGGAGTCAAACTCGCAACACCTCGATTCACAATTAAGCCAACGCGTTAACCATTGCACCATCAAGCCACGTGCGACGCGGCTACTTTGGCATACATACATGGACGTAGCCTGGCTTGGGGGGGGGGGGCTTCAGTCCTCCCAAACTAAATGTTACCTCCCCCACAAACAGAGTTTGCCAATTTTGATATTTCTCTGTGAAAGTGTACAAAATGTATTATTTCACATAAAATACCTCAAAAATTTTCTGGGGATCGGGCACAGCCCCCTACCCAGACCTCACCTTCGTTGGGGAGAGGTACACCCGCTCTCCGGACCCTACCCCCTAGGCACCTACGGCGCCTCAACTCTGCACCTTGACGCGTTCGGCTCTTGGTCTCGGCACCTCGGTGGCGTAAGCCCACCCACCCACAGTAAAAATCCTGGCTACGTCCCTGCATACATAGTTGTTAGTGATGATGATGTGGACGACGCACACAGGCTGGCGAGCAGGAGCGGCTGGCGAAGATCCAGGCGCTGGACAAGACCGACATTCAGACGGCGCTCGCCGAGCAGTCGGACACGCACACGAGGTCGCTGCAGCTGAGCGTCAAGACCAAGGACGAGCTGGCCGCCGAGAACCGCGAGAGAAAACTGCGAGAGAAGCTCGACAAGCTGAAGGCGAAGCAGCAGCACGCCGAGGCGGTCAGAGAGCGTCGCAGACACGCAGCAGCAGCAGCAGGCCAACAGCTCGCACCTGCACCTGATGACGTCACTCAATAACAATTGCCCCTTCCCCATTCCGCACTCGTACTCTCATTGTGTAACTTGCGGCGCTCTTTGTAGTTTTTACCGCCGCACCAGCTCGCTTATACATGCTATCGCATTTCTGTCCGTCCGTCCGTTTGTCACACTGGACAGGGTTGATAATTTCGCAGAATATTGCGGTTCGCTGTCCTGTACTCCAGATCAGTTTTGCAGTGATACGGGAGACCGCTGCGCGTTCTCTGCGGCAGCCTGCAGCTGAAATTTTTGTCTTTTACACGTGCTCTTGTGCTGCAGATGCTGATATTTATTGTTGTTGATAGATGAGACGACTTAGGTCAGGTTGCACCATCCATACTTAATTTAAGTAGTCGTTAGGTCTGGATACATTTCAATGGAGATTTAAGGACTACTCAAGTTGAGTATGTAATGGATGGTGCAACTTTAGTTCATGTGTCTGGTACACTACACTACAGTGGCGTGAGGGGATGTTATCTCAGCCCCTGTCAAAAACTGAGTTATTCATTTATTAATTCATTCATGTATTAACCCTTGTGCAGCGGGGATGAAACGAGCGCTGGCCGCGTCGTATGCTGCCTGCTGGTGAGTGAGTTGAGTATCTGGGCTACTAAGGCGAGGCAGACAGACGGACGAACAGACACCAGACAGATGCATTACACTTACCACTATAATGTAGACGTTGCCAGCGTAATGAACGTCTGAAGGAAGTGTAAACGTACTACAGTTGTACGTATGATGCATTCTGCGACTTCTGTTCAGAGTAATGCCAAAATGCGCCAGCATAGACCTCGGCTGCCACACTTTGCTGCTAGGTTCAGCATCGAGCAATAGAATACAGTTACAGTTTAGAATCGAGTTGTGGTTTTTGTCATAGTTACTATTATCAATCAGCAGAATGTGAGAAATAGCAGAACATGCTTTATAATTTTTAATTATGATATTTTTGAAGAATCATTGTATAGTACTGCTGATTTTTGTCTTTTTTATTTGTCCAATTTATGCAGTTCTGTTTGTTAAATGTCGCCGTGTCAGTAGTGTAATTTGATTGATTGCAGGATAGATCAGTTGTGAAGACTTATCCTCCAAATTTCCATTTTTCTCGTCATTTCAGTTACTAGACTGAATAATTGTTGAGTATTGTATGAACCTGCTGACACTGCTGTGATCATTATTAATTAATTAGCTTAGTATTATTAATTTTTTGCTGATTATTAGTGTTCATTGTTGTATTGCTCATTAGTTTTGTCAGTGTGTACAATGGTCTATATGCATCAATCAATGCTATTCGTTATTATTTCACTTGATGTGCATGTTTACTGACGTATTATACACAGAATTAATTCATTGTCAGAACATGTATTGCACCACTGAAGTGGCCGATAAATGTATCTCGTAGCACACACACACCAGATAAGTTAACCACGATATTTTTCAAAGATCCCACATTACAAAAGAAAACCAATATATGACAATCTGACCCATGAATAAGGAACAAATGACATTTTTGTCATAGTTACTATTGCTAATCAAAAGAATTGTATACCCATTCCCAAGGATTACAAAAATTGATTTTTCCTGCATCCCTGATGATATAGCACTAATGGTGTTATCATATACAAAACGTTGCAGTTTTGTAGAACTCATTCTTTAGATCATGAACGAAGGAGTTGTTGCATCAAATAGTAATCAACTTGTCTTCTTGTGAATTAGTGGATACAGGGTACATGGGTGGTCTTTGCCTTTCAAAATTGCCATTGAGTGTTTGAATCCAGTGGCGATATTCTTCTCTGTTGATTGTTTTTCTGACAAGATTCACAACCAAATAGTATTTTGTTGTGTTGATTTGCAACAACTGTGCAAAGGCTTATCACTGCTGTTATCAAACTTAGGTCGGGTTGCACCATCCATACTTAACTTAAGCGGTCCTTAAATCTCCATTGAAATGCATGGAGATTTAAGGACTACTTAAGTTAAGTATGGATGGTGCAACACGACCTTAGTGGGTGGTCCGGTGTGTAGATGGCAAAAGTCCATATGACTAGTCATTATGTCAAGCACACTATTAAGAATAGAATGGCTGCATCAAACAGAAAAAGAAGACATGTTGAGCAACTTGCTTACAATAATCCATGCACTGCCTGTGATCCAATAATGGACCACCTGTGTGTGGTAGCCATTTTCAAGATGGCCATCAATGTTATTTGTTTTAACTTCTACCATCTGGTACGGGTTACCCTATTGGTGCACCACTACTGCAAAATCTAGCATATACACCGTGTCTAAAAAACGACAATGATGTAGCACACTATAACCAACGTACATTAACCGATTTTGATAATTTTTTGCAGAGATGTTGCTGAGTGAGTACGCTATTAATGGTGAATTTGTTATCCCACCTCCCCTTGCTAGTGTCTCTGCACTACCTGGTGAAAAATGAACCCAGAAATTTGGTCTTTTCAGTCATGCTGTATACCGAAAATAACACTGGAGTGTATCAGACAGACAGACAGACACACGACGACGGCATATACCGCGCTTAGCATACCGTCCCGCGGCAAAAACTCGATTATCGACACAGCCCTACGTTGAGCTGAGCGTTTTATAAATAACGGTTTTAACATTCTATGCAAAATGGTTGCCGTTTCACGTTGCGTTAACGAATTTTGAGACTTTCCACAATGCTTAGTAAAGGAGACCGCTTAAGTCTGTTTATTTCATACGTTGAACGGAGTTGTTGTACTGGACAATGCATGTTGTGGGCACAGACGGATATCAATGCTTACGAGAGGCTGGAAACGCTTGTTTCCGAACGAGGTGTGGGCAAACCTGGCGCCAGTTTCATGGACACAAAATCCGTTGCTCAGAATGACATATTGCTGGCTCAATATGACAGTTCTAGCTTCTTATACCGTGCACAGGTATCGTACCATTACGGCGTTTCTAGGCTATGTTTTGCCATTTGCCGCATTTCTATAGCATTTGATTATGGTTTGTTGTGGCTACCAGTCAGCTCGTCACATTCGTGTCTCGTCACAGAGTCAACTCGTCACAAGTGAGCACACAACAAATTAGCCATCAGATGCCAGAGACGTAGCACCCCCTGCAGTTAAAACAGTGCTCAACACCGAAGTCGTAATTACAACAAATGAGCAACCGGGATAGTGTCAAAAAATAACGACGAACAAAGAAAAGAAAACTGAAGGGCTGGACATGACGATAAAACTGTTAGGAAAATATCTGGTCTGGAAAAAGACAAAATGAACAGTGATGGACTGTATATATGCAGTTAGTATTCCAAACTTAGGCCTGAGGTAAAAGACATCAAAGGCGTGGTTCTGCATGTCGATACAGCTGCAGTGCATTGGAATTTTACAGTTGTTGTATTCTTTAAATTTTTATTTTGGATTTCAATTTTAATTAAGTTTAAATGGTTGTATGTTGTTGGGGTTCAGAAAAATCTTATCTGAGTTACCCTCGGTACACACGGCAAGAACAAACAGAGCATCATTGGTACGGTCAACTCGTCACAACTTTGTTCAACAAAATGGTCAACTTCTCACACAATTTTTGGTTGTGACGAGTTGACTGTGTGACGAGTTGACTGGCACCCTTTGTTGTTAGTATGTGGTTTGCCATAACATACCAGGTGCGGCTATACCAGGTGCAGCCGCATCTGATTCCAGAGACTGGAATAGATGTGGCCTAGCTGAGTGGCTTGGCAGATCACTGGTGCGCGAAAAAGTTGATCTATGCTGTTTGATAT
>Ga0209782_1001324_pt1 | contig 12724 bp, 13 predicted proteins | sample WorMetmaBAHAMAS1_FD_187390 | JGI IMG/M metagenome (GOLD analysis project Ga0209782, IMG submission 187390) | Marine gutless worms symbiont microbial communities from Max Planck institute for Marine Microbiology, Germany - Inanidrilus... | ecosystem: Host-associated > Annelida > Digestive system... | reverse complement strand
ACCGAGCTGTGACCGCGTTCTCGGAACGATGACAGTTAGATTGTCAGCAGAGCGTAGAGCAGATCGCCGGCCTTGAGACGCTGTAAGCTGAACGTGGTCGGTGAGGTACGATGGAGCAATTCCGTGAATTTATTTCAGCGCGTAAGATGTAGAGTAGAACTAGAAAACTGTTCTCGATTGAATATCGAGGTCCCACCGACCGCGTTTCGAACTAAGACCCTAACTCTAACCTTGACTTCTGACCTTGATTTTCCATACCATGAAAGCTGTTGTCATGACCCATACAGGTGCAAAAGGTCAAGGTCAGAGGTCACTCAGTTCGATAGTTATAGTGCAAGCGGACGGACAGACGGACGGACGAACGAAGGCGATTGCATTACGTCCCGTGTTAAGGCGTTCGGTAACTGGATTGTTGAGAGGCGAAGACGTACAGTACATCAGCGGTCAACAGTCAGTCAGTCCGTAGGCGCGAATGTCGGCAATCATTGTCTACTTGTTGACACGTGGACGAGATTTGATCAGCAGTGACCAGTGAGCCTATATAGCGACGATGCACAGCCGTACGTCGTAGGCCTACTGATAAGTCAGTCATATAGAGCGAGTGAGGCTCACAATGTACGCTCACGTGAACTAGACATACGATCACTGAATGCTGACGTCGTCTCGAGTGCGTAATCTAGCAGGACCGCGCTTTCGTCGATACGTCAGATATTTAAACTAGATGGCTTGTAGTGGATCTAGGAACGCACTGCAATGTATACGGAGTGAACACAGTGCAACTTCGCTCTTAGCCATTGGCCGCCGGCCTGTTTAGAATTACAGAATTAGTCACGCACGTCTCTAAACTGAGCATAACTTTGAATAGGAATTTATGAGTTTTTTTAGTTAATAACTTCCACAGTGGTCACCTTAAATATGCCGCTGCAGTTGACACATAATAGGAGACAGGCAGATAACAAAATACTCTTAAGTTTTGAAGTGGTCTGGCTGGGCCATTCGCGTACGGTGAAATTACGCACGCTAACCATAGCCTACGTAGGGACGGTGTTAAAACGTATAGTGCGTATGCTGGAGAAATTGGTAATTTGGACTGGCTATTAGGACTGTCAGCGGTAGTTGCTCTTGTGTTCAGTCTGCAGTGTTATTGATCTGCGCTGCACTGCATGCAGACTACGTACGTTCGTCGTGATCGATGACCGGTGTGCATTGAGGACCATCAACACGTCGCAACAGTTCCCAGCAATCTCTAGCCTAGCGGTCCCGCTGTCAACCACATGTCGTTAGCTGTTCCACGTACCGCCGCTAGTTGTAGAAATGTCAACATTGACCAGTGACGTTTCATTGGAACGCGACTCTCTCGGTAACAAGATCACGGTGATCAGCTCAATTGACGCGAGTGTTTGGTGCTAATTTAGCATCGACTCTGTCAGATTTTTAGAAGCAAAATTCTCAAAATTTATTATAGGAATCTTGAATAGCGACTCAGGACGGCCCACCTTACTTACAAAAAATATTAAGCTAGAAATGCGTGGCAAAGCGTAGCGTATAGCCCGCTTGGCGCCCCCTAGCGAATACTAATGACACACACTTACTTATTAATCGCCGCCTTGCCCAGCAGCCCCGCCCCCTATACTGAACGTACCTGAAGTCACCCCAGAAAAAAATTTGACGCCGACTGTACAACTTCTTATGTCTTAAACTCCGGGGTCACTGAACCAAATCTCACCAAATTTTTAAAGGTGTACAGAAATGATTGCCGATTACTCTGCTGAAATCAAAATTGCTATCTTCCAATCCGTTTCGAAACGCCAACGTGACGAATGAAGATCGTCGTCAAATTTCGGGCGAATCGCGGCAAAAATTGAGTGTTTTTAACAGCGTAAACTCGAGATTACTGAACAGAAGTTCACCAAATTTGGACACGATGTAGCGTGATTATTGCCATTGAATCTTTTGAAAGCAGATTTACGATCGGCCAATCCGTTGTCGAATGCTGAAGCAAAGAGTAAAGGTGGTCCCACGCGACGTTTGCGAACGTCTCCCACATTTAACTGGTTGCCACAGTAACGTCCCTTGGGCGACCGCTAAACAAATACTTGGAAAATTATCCCCACTAATGCGCCTACCAAACCTGTAAAGTAGGTCAAGGTAGGCCCAGAACATTCTGAGATATTTGGCGTGATATGCCGATTTTTGCCATATCGCCACAAAAGGTGCTATTGTTAACAGCATAAACTCTGAGGTTTCTGGACCGAATGTCACCAAAATTGTACACGATGTAGAGATATTCATTCTATCTAATCTTTTGAAATTGGAATTGTGATATTACAATCCCTTTCCGAATGGCAGTGCCACAAATTAGATTGGTCTGTAAAAACGCTGATTTTTCTACTTTACAGTAATTGGTTGCCATGGCAACGTCCCTTGAAGTATCGGAAAAACTGGACCTGATCAATACCTTCCATTTAGTGAAAAGATCGTGAAAATCGGTCCAGTAGATACTGAGATAGCTTTTCTCATAGTAAAAAAAAATAAAGAAAAAAAGAAGAAATTAACGCAAGCAAAATATATAGCCAAGTTTGCCGAGCGGGCTAAAAACGAACTTATCACATCTGATAAAATTAAGATAAATGCTTTATATTCCTCTGAAGTCTGAAGAGCTCACTATTTTAACTTTACACAGAGAGCCAATAAACGTTTGCACAAAGCACAAATCCTGAAAATCTCCAAATGCGTAAGCTGCATGTCATATCTTTGCTTATTAGCATCATAGGCGCGATTCAGTTACAGTTAGACATTTTGTTTACATGACTCAGGTACAGGACTGCAACAAAATATGCTAGTCTTTTCCGCTGGCGACCATTACATTGGAACGCGTCCCAGCTTGCTGCTGTTCTAAGTGAACTGTGCTTAGGTTGCCACTTGCCTATCAGTATGATCAGTTGTGTGTACTGTGATGATTGAGATACGTACAACGACGACGGTTTGTGATTTTTCTGCAGATCATGTGTTTCTGGAGTTCGTGGATCATCCAAAGATGAAAGCGATCAAAGACCGCACTGTTTGGATTCACGTCAATGTTCCTGGACAAGGCGCCGGCGCTGCTGATCTGCCAGCTGAGTTAGCATTGACAATCAGTTCTCGTCTCTAACGCTAACTGCGTCGTCATTGTCGTCACCCCAAGCTAGCTGTATAGTCGTGGAGTGCCAGGCAGTAGCTAGCTGGTCAGCAGCTTCAGCAGCCATGACACGAGTCAGCTGTTGAGAGATTTTCACAAACTCGATTAAAAAGTTCCCCAACCAACGATTGCTGTGGTTTCGTGCTTTGGGTCGTGCTGATCAGTATGTTTTGGACGCCGCAATTCCTGGCTACGTCGAGAGACGGTTTGAGCACCTCCACGTTGGCGGGCCACGTCTCCGAAGGGGGGCCAGTCAGCGGGAAAATCCAATGTATAATCATTAATTTTTCATCCCAGATGCCCATTTGCACTTAACAGACATTTTGTTTGGGGCCAGTGGGTAAAAGACCTCTGACTGCATGGGGGGACGTGGCCCCTGCTTCCTTCGCCTTAGAACTGTCCCTGGCTATTCCGTTTACGGGCGTGCCCGAGGCAAGAGACATAAGGGGATTTCAGAGTATGGACGGACACGCAATTTTCCTATACAACGTTTTTACCCAAATTCACCTCACCTGTGATTATTCTCTAACGTGTAGCATGCAGGAGGCTACGTATGCTAGTGAGTCGGATTTACAAAGATGCGACGACGACCGCTGCTCGGAGTGAGCGGCAGTGATGTCAAAGTCTCAAAAGCTCCGTGTTCACGACGTCCATGATCCGCGTCGCCGTTCCCCGTAACCTTCTTGTCGTTACATTCCAAGGATCAAAGGAAACCTTCCTTTCGCCATACAACCTTGGAGTTACGCTTCGACGGGAAAAACTCTAAAATTTAGTTTGAAATGGAGCAAGAGAAGAGAGAGAAACGTTGAAATGATGCATAAGAGAGGGCTATAGTGAAGATACGTCTTCGTATTCTTGTGATTCCAGCGTCTAATAATACAGTATAGAAATTTCATAGTTAAATTCGCCAGTTGCATTATTAATGGGGTTGACATGTACCCAGTTTAAGTATGCAGTGGTGTAGGTCGGCCCAGATCTACTGTCAGTTAGTCAGTTTATTGCGAGGTACATCAGGATACGCTTGCATTGAATAGCGGTGTGCATGTTGCAGTTATCATTTTCCCGACCTGCAGGCAATTGGCGAAGATCTGAATCACGTGCTCAATAAACTGAAGTATGTTTCGTTTAGAATTCTGAATTCGTGAATTTGTCTCCACTCTTTAAATTGTGTTTTTTGTTATGATGTTGATGAATGTCTTGCGAGGCAGTGATAGATGATGGTTACAGGCGAGTATTGTGACATGCAGGTGTGTCTGTGTGTTTGTGGACTGTAGCGTCAAGGAGGTTGTCTGCTTTGGTGAAGGCGCCGGCGCAAACATTCTTGCACGATTTGCCGTAAGTTCATCAACGCTCAGTTGCTTCTCACGATGTATTATCCTCTGCACAAAATTACGGCTGAAAAATTCTGTATTGTTCTACAGATTTGCTGTCATTGTGTCTGATCGCTAACTGGCAGTTGTGCGGATGGTGCATGAACCATAAAATTTGTGCTGTTAAGAAGAAGAAGAAGAATTTATATTCCACAAACAACATCAGATAAACAAATATACATGAAATAATAAAAATGGCAAGTTTGTTTGAAAATGGCTGCCAGTAGGGCCAAAAGGCCATCGATGCTGACCACCATAGGCCTATATATGTTTCTAATAATTAATTGGATTAATCCAGACAGACAGAGATGTTAAGCCAATCTCGGTGACAAAGTCCGTTAATTTGGTGAAACTTGCTAGAAGATAGCTAATTAAGGTGAGTTGTGATATCAGTTCTGTTGTTATTTCGACAGAGAATGACATCTTGCAGCAGGCGAGGCCTAGCTGCACGTGTGTGTGTGTGTGTGTGTGTGTGTGTCGGTGCAGATGGCGAACAACTCGCGTGTTCTCGGCATCGTGTTGATGCATGCGACTGGCACGACGGCCGGCTTGTTCGACATGATGAAGGACAAGGTATGCACTCAGTCACTGGGCTTCTCGCCAACGGCCACCGGGGGGGAAGGGGGTGGCTTTGGGATTTAGTCCCCCACTTGCTTCCATGGCGACCCATGGGATGCACACAAAACCGATAAGAAGTTATTGAGTATACCCCTAATATACTGAGTCATCAGTTCTTGATAGCTGTTAGAATGCACAAAAATTACCGATTTGGACGTCATATTTTACAAATTTACCCCGTACTGGGCAGGAACTTAGGGCGGCGCTTCTCCCTATACGTCACACACACACACACATCCCCCGCCCACTATAACAGCCCAGCTGCGGCCTTGCTCCTGCCTTCTCTGTGTGTGACGACTGCAACATCAAGTAGGCTACTGCTATCAGCTCAGTCGTTGATGTCTGTCAGTGGTGACATGGCTACACATCACATTATTGTGTGTGTAGATGATGAACTGGAAGTTGGAGACTGTAGAAAAGAAAACTTCAGTCGCAAACTACCTCGTTCTTCACAGGTTTGGCACGGTGCGTCAACTTATCTGCTTATTGCATTGCTATCATTTGTCGTAATTTCTGTGAATTTGTATACCGCCGGGTATTTGATAAACATTGTCGTGTTTAGTGCCATGCTGTAGTCGAGTAGCATGGGCGTAGCTATAGCTACGCCCATGCTACTCGACTACAGCGCTGGGAGCGCGCACCCCCCATCAGCGGCCTAGATTATTTTGAAACAGAGCTCCCAACGTGAAATTTACAAACTTAATGGTATTCGTCCCCCCTAACCAGAAATCCTGGATCCACCTCTTTTCAGATGGGTGGATGGGTGGATGGATTTTCAGAGGGTGGGTGAGCCCAGAGGTGGATCCAGGATTTCTGTTAGGGGGGACAAATAACATTAAGTTTGTAAATTTCACGTTGGGAGCTCTGTATAGTTGTGTACGTGTATGTGTAAGACAGCAAGCGATATTTGACGATAAATTAGCGTGTGAATTGATACATTCTACACCTCAGAACAAAGAGCTTGAGGTCGCAAGCACTAAACACGGCACTGGTAATAATTCTCTGGTTGCCTAATTTTTATCACCTATTGCGTACGTGCTTCACTAATACGTGTATAATGAATTAACAGCTGACTGATGTGCAGTTATGCTTTATAAACTTGATGCGCTGGAATCAACTGTATACGTGTATGTAGCAAACATTGTGGCGTTTGTATACCCGTTCCTCAGTTCGCAATCCAACACGATGAGTTTCATCCGAGTTATTATTACGCTCTGCAGCGTAAGCAGCTTGTTCTAATCTCCACTTAAGTCAGAGTTAATTGGACACTTAAGGACTACGTAAGTTAAGTATGGATGGTGCAACGGGCCCTTATAACTTAGGTCAACTTCCGTCGTCTGTCTTTCCGTCCGTCTGTTGGTAATGTCAGTGCGTTTGGTAAAAAAACGACTGACTGGTTCTAGATGCCGTTTGGGATGATGAGTTGCGTGGACCAAAGGCACCATGTATTAAATTGGAGTCCAGATCACCCCTACAGGAAGGGGCAATTTTTTGGAAGGGGGGAAGTTGGATGACGTATGTGTAAATGTATCGGGAGAATATGGCATCGGCCGTGCAAAAACGGCTGAACAGGTCGAGCTGGCGTTTGGGATGTTGGTCAGGTGGGCCCAATCAAGGAACCACGCATTAGATGGGGTGCACATTGGCCCCACCTGGCAAATAAGGCTGAACGATTGTGCTGGGCGGCTATGAGTGTGACTGCACATAGAGTTGTCGATGCCCGATTACTTCGGGCAATCTTGTTGTATTTCTAGTGGGGGGGGGGCGCTGCTGTTGCTACTCTGTCATGCTGATGCAGTCTGCGACAACGTGAAACATATCATGGCACCTGCCGTGCTCCCCACATCAATTTTTAGTTCGCCCCAGGAGGGATACAAAGTACGGATGGGGATACCTGTCTGTCTGTCTGTCTGTCTTGTTTGTTTGTCTGTTTGTTCGCACTCAAAAATCACACGGCTGAACTTAACCATTTTTATGCTAATTGCCTGTGGCCATGGCTTGGTCCTCCCATAGCGGCGTTGTGATACATTATGTACTTCCGGTTTTGTGGATGACGTCTTGTTTTCAAGAATAATGACCCTATGGCGCGTCATATGTGTTCCTAAGAGGAGGTAGAATACGACAAGCTAACAGCCGAGATTTCAACCAAATTTTGCTTATCAGTAAAGACGAGCAAGCATTCGTCGTGAGTTGCGCACTGGGGGCGAAGTCTGCTATCTACGATTGCCTTGTTGTCCGCGGACGCCATGCGTCCGCGCGACGCCATGCTAGCGCGAGTATTAGCTATGGGCTTGTGTCTGTGTAACTTTATGTGTGTCTGTCACATGCTGTGTATTGTGCCAAAACGGCTAAACTTAACAGAATCACTCAAATAACACCGTATAAGGATTCTTCCGACACCAAAGGTCTTAGCGAAATGGGGTCACCTCCAACAGGGACGCCAAGCAGGTGGCGTGTGTGTGAAAATCGGTGACTTCTGATAAGTAGCTCTATCTATATATCGATAACGGTACAAGATAGACGCACAGTTACTTCGCCTCTGGGAGGGGTGCCAAATATTGTGATGAGTTCATCAGTTTGTCTGTCTGTGCGCGCGCATAACTCGAAAACCACTCGGTTAAACTTCATATTTTTGTGCGTGTTGCTGTGGCTCGGTCTTGCTCCGGCGACGTCGCGATACGTTATGTTATGTACTTTCGGTTTTATTGATACGTCATGTTTTCACGTAATGGCCCGCGATAGAACGCGACAGACATAACAGCCGAGATTGTAACCAGATGTTGCTCAACAACAAACACTAGCATGTACTCGTTGCCAGTTGTGCACCAGGGACAAACTCTGCCATCTTTAATTGCCTTGTCAATCGCTGCGCGCTAGCAGCAGTAGAGTGTTAACAGCGACTGGCTTTGTCAATGGGGACGACTGATTTTCGACCCCATACAGAATCGACGTCTCTTAACCGATCGCCAAAAAGTTTTGCATGGGTGATTACGCCCGCGACCGCTACCCCAACACCAAATTTGGTGCAAATCCGTCCACAGAGGCCTTGTGGGAAAATGGGTGAAATATTACCAAATTTTTTATTTATACCCTTTTTGGGGGAACTCACCGTGTGACGGATTTTCATGCTTGATGGCTCAAACCACACGCGGACTCGCGCAAGGATGAGCCTTTTGGGGTTTGGTCAATAATGCTACCTACTTAGTGGGTTAAATTACCCAAAACCCTAATTTTGGGGCATAAATGGGCATTCTCGGGCCAAACGTGCCAAATATCGAGACTTCCATACTATCTAAACTACTGCACTGATCAAGTACTCCAAGTAGTCCAGCTTTGTGTACAGCGTGATGGGCGATTGGACGTGACGGCGTCGCGCGGGTACGTCAGCGTTAGCTGAGCCTTGTTGTATACTGTAAAACTCCAGCAGTTCAGTGTTTAGCCAACACAGACCAGTCACGTGACAACTGCCAGTAGGCTATGTGCAGTGAGTGGACTCTATAGACGGAGTTTTCGACGTGATACAACACGTGCTCCAGTTTGTAGCAGTTGTTGTTGCACATTCACAGTCGAGATAATTTTTATCGCAACTAAACTTTATATGACGGTCCTTAGACGTCGCACGCTCTCTCTGTGTGTCTTTTGTTTTTCACGACCGTGGGCTACTTGATCATGTGAAAACCGATGAAGATGCCATATGGGACAGACTCTGAGCCACAGAAACCATGCATTAGATGAAGGGGTGCATATGGCCGATGGTCGCCAGCTGGCGAATACGATTAAACGATTTGTGCTTTGTGGCGATGCAGCCTGTTGCTCAGTTAGTACAGCAGCTTGTTGAGAATCCACGTCGTATATGTTTGTAACTTGACAACGGTTCCACTTAGACCTTAAGTCACTATAGAACACTAATAGGAAGTCATATTTTGCCTGTCAAATGCAGCCATCGGCGTGTTGCTTCAGTGACCGGAAGTTCTGTGATAACTGGAAGCATGCCCAACGTCGTGTTTTGGAGTTAGTACCATTTTGACTTGTACTCTGGACGGCCGGACAGCGACGCGGCATTCGTGAAAGCAGTCGTAGATGGCAGACTCAGTTCCCGGTGCACAACCCACGATGTGTGGGCTACTTGATCAGGCACAAAATTTTGTTGGAATCGATGCAGTTTCCATTCGGCTGCTACGCCACCAGAATGCAGGCAATAGGCCTAAGCGGCGTCGCCGTCGCCGTTGAATCGTTGAGACCAAAAGTTAAGTTAGAAGGTATACCAAAACACGATTTTGGGCGCTTTTTGTCATCTCAGAAGAACGCCGATTGACTCACGAGGTGCGAACTCCTATTAGCGTTCTGTAAGTGACGCTAATTTTAGGTGGAACCGTTGCCGAGCTACGAGCATACACATACGTGACATCGAGTTCGTTATGTGAAACGTAACGTCATTCACAAAACCGGAAATACATAACTTATGTCAATGCCGTCAGAAGAGTACTGAGCTACGACCACAGGAAATATGTACAAAAATCGGTTTCAGTTTCGGTCTCGTGGTTTCTGAGATATGTGAGCAGACAGACAGACGCATCAAAATACTTTGCACGCGCCCCTCCAAGGATTGAAGTAATTATGCATAAGCTGGATAAGCTTAAAGTTCCGGCTTACTAACTTTGCTTTTGAATTCAAAAATTTAACTATTCAGTAACCACTGTTTGCACCACTGTTTGCTTTTGTATATTTTGCCATATTTGCATGCTGTCACTGTTACAGAAATTTAGCCGTACTTACTTACAGGGTGGCCAAAAATGGCACAATTTTTGTATGCCTTATAACTTTATCAACTGTTAACCGATTTTCGAATTTGTTTCACTGTCAGAATCAGGAGAAAATTTGCGATAGGCCTAATATCATCACTAAAGATCTCATCACACCTCAAGTGTGTTGCTTTGCTACACTACTTTGTGAAATGTCACTGAGTGGGGCAAACTGTTGCATCGTTTCACTGATCATGCCATATTGGTCAGTGGCGTAGCCGGCTTGAATGCGTCGTGCTGCAGCAATGTGGACACATTGAACATCTATATATTATAAAGATCGCACAGTCTTGTTTTGCAGTTTGCTGTAAAGACACGACATTTCACATGGTAGTGTAGCGAAATACTTAAGGTATGGTGGGATTTTTAGTGATAATATTATTGTTAATTTTCTCCTGATTTTGAGAGTGAAGAAAAATTTGAAAATTTGTTAATATTTTACAAAGTTATAAGGCCTACAAAAATGTGCCATTTTTGGGCCACCTTGTATATGTTGGCCGATGATTGTAATAATTAATAATAAATGCATGAATGTTTGCAAGCAAGTCTGCTGTTAATGTTGCATGTCTGGCGGTGTGATGATGCTGATGCATGCCTGGCTACTCAACATGCAGACCAAGGTAAACACACTGTTGGCAGACAGACTTGACTTCTGTGACATACTGTAGTACTGTGGTGGCTGTTGCTGAAAACTGGTCCTGTTCAGTAGTACTCATTTCAGTCATTTGGTCATTTAATCATCATATTGTAGTTACCAAGGGTGTACCCAGGATTTTCGTTGGGGGAGAGGGCGCATCATATTCCAGTTTATTGACCATAAATTTGACAAGAGGGCCTACCAGTGGCTAGGATAGCGTGAGCACAAACCGTTCTTCAGATGGGTATGACTAATTACCACAAGCCGTTACGCAGTTACGCATTTTATACGCAATTGAATATGGTAATTAGTCGTACCGTCTTCAGACATTACTAAAATAAAAAAGTCAAATTGTCAACAATAATATTCTGTGTTGTCAGCACTCAACATCGTCACGTATTTACGGTCCATAGATAAAAAATAAGTAAAACTAGAAATGCGTGGCAAAGCCTAGCATATAGCCCACTTGGCGCCACAGTGTCGCCCCCTAGCAAAACAAAACCGTGCTACCATCTAGCGAACGTGCAAAGAATGCATGTAGTATCAATTTGCCTGTATTACGGCAAAATTATTTGGTTGCCATAGCAATGTCCCTTGACAAATTGGAAAATAAGGTACAAATCAATTATCTGTATGTAAAGCGCTTTCATGCGGTGAAAAGACTGTGAAAATCGGTCAAGTATATCAGGAGATATTCGACGAAAAACGCCAGTTTTTGGCTGTGTCGTACCTGACGTTCACAAATGAGTACTGTCAACTCAGAAGTTACTGGACCGAATTTCACGAAATTTTCACATGATATAGAGGCATCATTTGCGCTTTTAATACGCTCAGCTAGACCACGATATTGCAATTCGTTTTCTAGCTTCAGTGCGATGAATGCAAGAGGTATCAGTCGGCGTTGATAACGTTTTTGCAACATTATTTGGTTGCCATGGCAACGACCGTTGACAAATTAGAAAATAAGGTACAGATCCATCATGTGTTCATAAAGTGCTTTCATATGGTAAAAAGATTCCGAAAATCAGTCAAGTATATCTGGAGATATTCAACTAAAATGCACCAGTTTTTTTGGCCGTGTATACCTGACGTTCACAAATGAGCAAAGTCAACTCTGGAGTTACTGGACCTAATTTCATGAAGTTTTCACACAATATAGAGGCATCATTCATGCTGTTAACGCGCACATTGCGGTTGTGATATCCCATTCCGTTACGGAATGGCACGAGCGATAAGTGCAGGAGGGGTAGGTAATTTTGCCCCATTTTTGCCAGTAAGTTGGTTGCCATGGCAACGTCTCTTAAGATATAGGAAAAAGCGGGTCGGATTGATCATCTGCAATTCAATACCTACCATATGGTGCAAAGATTGTGAAAATCGGTGCAGCGGATCCTGAGATACTTCGGCTCCGAGCAAACAAGTCTGCTACGACACAAAATTGGTTGCCATGGCAATGTCTCTTGAGGAATTGGAAAATTGGATCGGATTGACAACACTCACACAAATACCTTCCATTTGATGAAAAGATCATGAAAATCGGTCCAGTAGATCCTGAGATAGCTTTGCTCAATTTAAAAAAGAAAGAAACTAGAAAATGCGTGGCAAAGACTAGCGTATAGCCCGCTCGGTGCCGCAATGTCGCCCCCTAGCGAGTACTTGTAAAAAACACTTACTTAATTATCACCTCAGTGCCAAACAGACCCACCCTTTAGCGAACATATCTAAACTAAGCATTGTTAATTTATCAACGTTGGCCATACAGTTTGCCTTCATTACGGCAATTTTTTTATTTGGTTTCCATGGCAACGTCCCTTGACAAATTGGAAAATATGGTATAGATCCATCATCGGCACAAAGCGCATTCATGTGGTGAAAAGATTGCGAAAATCAGTCCAGTAAATCCGGAGATATTCGACGAAATACGCCAAACCACGATGTGAACACGCAACGCAATTTTGATTAGAATGTTCTCCACTGAAACTACTGGACTGATCTTCAGCAATATTTTACACAATGTAGTGGCACTAGTGGCGCTATTTAATCTTGCACATACGCGACGTTATCCCATACCGTTTCTGAATGACAGAGTGATAAGTGCAGGGGGGTAGGCAGTTTTGCC
>Ga0209782_1001323_pt1 | contig 12728 bp, 6 predicted proteins | sample WorMetmaBAHAMAS1_FD_187390 | JGI IMG/M metagenome (GOLD analysis project Ga0209782, IMG submission 187390) | Marine gutless worms symbiont microbial communities from Max Planck institute for Marine Microbiology, Germany - Inanidrilus... | ecosystem: Host-associated > Annelida > Digestive system >... | reverse complement strand
ACCTAATGGGTATGCAAGTACTAACTATACTCCCACTCACCTCTATCTGATAGTGATCTTCAGCAACAGTAAATAACATCTGATGATGAACATACTTTGAAGGTCAGCCTGCTGATAATAACAGAAGTGTGTGATGAAAAAAACCTGAAAATGGCCAAGTCCGAAGTTCAGATTAAAATTTTCGGGAATTATCCTTACATTGGGGCACCTGAACTTCCTTCCAAGATATTGTAGCAGTGACAGATTTATATTAAATATTCTCTAGATGGACAACATCCAATCACAACAGCGTCTGATGCCGCTGATTGCCTGCCAAACTGTCACTAACATAAATGGCTGCAAGTAGCGATCTGTTTTTAGCGACAAAAAATATTTTGTGACTGGTTTTCATTAACTTTTTAGAAATCACAGTCCTCCTGCAGGCTATGTGCATGAAATAAAAGTGCAAAAATAAATAAATCTGTTCTATTAATGTTTCTATTCCCTACTGGCAGCTATATTTGTTGGTACTGTAATGTAATAACGTAATGTAATATGAATTTGTATAGCGCATAATCGTGGAACCCCTAATGGTACTATATGGCAGCTTCTTTTTGGTGTGGGGACTCTGGTAGCAGTGGCCACAGGTAACTTCCATTACAAAACGACCAGTTTAACTGCTTCAAGTCATTTCAGGACACCTAACCCCAGAATCATGACAAAATCTGAAAGTTGAACACTGCCCTCAAAATGATATCAATATCCCCGGGTCTTCAACTGTCAAACGTTTCTTACCGTTACCCAAGTCTAACTTGGAGACCCATCCATTAACTTTTTATTAGAAATGCACACAGAGATATACATACAGACATACTGTTACCTATAGAAAAAATGGGAGTCATGTCATACGTGCTTGGCAAAGGTAATAATTTATAAGCGAGTAACAAAATATGCTAAAAATAAAAAAAACATGAAACCATGTCAAATCGGAAAACATAAGCAGTGACGATGGTCAAAAATAAAAACAAAGCACGACCACAAACAGTGCAATAACTCATTCACCGTCACACAGTCGCAGTGGTCGATCTCACAACTGACTCAAATTTCATAAACGACTGCTGTCATGTGACTTAATAAGAGATTCTCTTATCGGTCCCTCATTCGTGCAAAAACTCCAATAAACTGGAGCAGCCCGAACGACATCACAGTGCAAATCCGACAAGTAGCACATGACTTCATCAAACTCGAGAACTCAGCTGGAAACCACAAGCAAGATCACTAGAAGCGAAGTATGATTGGTAGGGAGGTGAGAGAAGAGGCAGGCACGGTGAAAGACTGTTCTGTGAACAGTTACAATCTCCGCCAGCGACGCGGCTGACGGCAGCAACTGCAGCGAGCCGGATGGAAACCTCATCGCGTTACGCACGCCAACAAACAGTGCTCGGCAGTTACAGAAGTCAGTCAGCTTGCTACAACAGGGCGGGCGTCGTCAACGATGTCCAGTTATACTTGGGGTTGTTGGTGTGTGCAAACGGCAAGACTGGAGGCTCGATCAGGTACCATGTGTCACGCACGACCGTCGCTTCCTGTGCCACCGACATGGCACAGTATGGTATCTTGTGCAGGATCTCGTTGAAACCGATCTACAACAACAACAACGACGACGACAACCGATTTACGGCACTCTGTCCAGGACTACCCGCGCGAGCCGGTATCAGAAGAAACATTCACACACTCACATCTATCATGATCATCAACCATCTTTTATCAATGTCTTCCAACCACTATGATCCATAGCTTCCTCCCTGTACAATTTGCATGCTTGACAGTCTTTGCACAACCTCTCTCCAGGTCTCTACTTGGATCGCTTATCTTTTACATAAACGAAATCAGTCTACAGATGACATAAAGTAACTATGTACGTAAAAACATCTGCAAAGATCTGTAATCATTTAAATGTGGGTCAACCACTACGGGTGGCTAAAAGCTGCTTGAAATAGATGGGTGACTTCATATGTGGGCAAATCACTGTGTACAACTGTCGTACACAACACAGCGCAGAAGTTCTGATAAACTTAATCTCTAGACAAGCATAATAGCTCTGACACTGTCTACTGGAAGGGACAGGGTAAAAACTGCTGCAGAAAACTGTAAAACTGATGCTGTATGGCACCCTTTTCTTGACTCACACCATGGAAGCCTACAAGATGTCACACTGCTGTGGTTAAAAACAGTGTACCCGTTATATTTAAAAATAACTTCACCAAATATTATTCAGTATTAATAATTTTTGGTACAGTGAACACTCAGTCTCCTGGCAAGTAACTGGTGAGTTCTGATAAAACTGGATACCAGCTTACTTTATTTTCATGGCATCCATCTACAGCAGACGAGCTGACATGACGCTAATCAAGGAAATGGGTCTGTGCAAAGAGAATCAAATATTTAATTTTTAAAATCTGCATGAGTTTAAAGTTTTGGTAGCTAACAGACTGGTAAAAGAATTTGCAACAAAAGGATATAAAAAGACAACTTTGAATGATTTTGTGAAATATCTGGAAAAAAAAACATCTGAGGCAGTGTCTGAATGCAGTCTGGTCTAAAGTACAGCAGACAGTTGTCGACGAAGCAACTTACGAATGGAGACAATGTTTCTCGGCTTGCGTCCAAGCAAAGCAATGCCATTTTGAACATCTGTTGTACTAACGGATTAAAATTTCATGATTTGTTATAATATCTTGTTACAGTAATGCAGTGTAAATGTCTGCTATAGAACTGACTTAAGCTAGTATCGTTTTATCAAAGTTCTCAAGCTATACACGTAATTACTGGACACCTTGTAGATTCTGTCTACCAAAAATACTCGATACTGACTGATATTTCTTGAAGTTTACTATAATAATCAGACTGTCACATGTCAATGACCTGACTACGTGCGGGTTGTCCGACAAGCTGTCGTGTGCAGGCATCAAGCGAAATGGCGTGTGCTATGATTAACACATTTCCACCTGAAATCGGCAACAACATAACAATGGGTGATCATACCTTGTTAGTTGTTAGTTTAAAACTACATGAGTTATAAAGTAATTACACAAAGTAAAGGGCCAATGCAAAATAGTTATATAACCCCACTTGTGACCAAACTTTGATTTAAAGCTGAAGTTAATGTTAACACATAAATTTTACACTGAAATTACACAGTGCATTATGCTGCTGTATGCTAAAACTCTAAAACTTTAAGTTTATATTGCAAGCATGGACAAAAACATGATTTGCAAATTAAACATCCATGAATGAAAACTATACAGGAGTGTATACACAACAAAAGTATTATTATAGGCATATTGGCCTCAAAATTCTTCTAGCAAATGTGGAAATAGTGACAAAACACTGGTGGGGGTCATTTCATTGGGACACCCTGTATACTTGTATCAATATTCTGGCCACCGTATATCAGCAAAAACCAAACCACTTAGACAATACAACACAAAGATCGGCCATTCAGTATACATTGCGGCAATGTAAGATGAAAGAATGTACGGAACTTTTGTGTGTTGTTCTTGCAGCATTATCCAACTGATGTCATATGTATTAATGTTAAACTCTTGCAACAGATAATCGAGCAAAATACAGATAAAATAAATCGACATCAGATTCGTGGCAAAATATATTAACTGTTAATATGTCGCAGGCGTACCTTCACTTTCGTGTTTCTTGAGTATCTCTCTCGTGACTTGGTAGCACCGATCGTAGAACTGCTCAGTCGTCTCCTGAACGTTGTACCTCGACAGTGGCCAGATCGGCGTGTACGTGAGGCAAACGGGCAGCGCAGCATCGTGGAACTCCTGAGGTGTCATGAACCGCGGCACAGCCACCAGGTACCAGCCGAGCCACTCAAACAAACCCGGCTCCAGGTAGATCTTGCGTTCAACACCCAACCCTGGTGATAACAACGTGCAGCTGTACAGTGTTAAGGGCAATCACAAGATTTGTGTAAGTAAAACATGACAGGCAGATACCACTTCATTTTACGAGTGTTCCTTTCGGTGGTTTGATACTATTCAGTGGGCAATAGAAAGGACATCCTGTCCAAATATAGAAAAATTCGTTCCCTAATTATTCCCTCTTTTTGACAGACTTGGCCTGACTTGCAATAACTACATAAAGAAAGCATATCAGAAAGTAGTAGTAGCAGACTTCTGTTGTTGTTTCTTCCAGCCTTTAGCAGCAAAACTAACATACTGGCCAAGACATTTTGAAACTGTCATTAAATCAAGCAACTATATGTCCACCACTACTACCTACCTGGAACATAATATTACGAGAAGCATCAGCTTTGTCTTTTCTAACTATGTTGTTGCTGTTGTTCTTTTATATTTCTAATACACAATATAATTTTTTTTACATCAGCTGCATAAATCCACCTGTGTTAGTCCACAAGCATTCCCATTTAAAACATATTTACCGGAGCAGAGTTTCACTGCCCTTATTCAATACATTTGTAAGATAGTACAGTTAAGCTGACCTTGTAGAAGACTGCAGGCTGATTCTACGCATCGTAAGGATGGCGATGCGTAAACATGCGCTATAGATATGTCCTTCTCCTTCATGGCTTCACCTAATTATATAGGATAAAAAAAGTATCATTTGCTTATCACAAAAACTCCTAACAATGACTTTTATTATTACTACGTCTCAAAAGTCCAATGAGGTCATTCAATTATTCTGTCAAGAGAAATGTTAGCACCAATCTCAATATTAGAAATTCATTTTCTGTAACTATAAAATAATGTAAAAGTTTCTCAGGTTAATCTAACAAACGAAAAGCAAGACAACAGCAGAAATTACTGTTAGAACTAGTGAGTTATTTAGACAAAGCACTGCTTTAACTATATTTCCAAAAAAAATTCACAAAACTATAGTTATGCTACAATGATTCACAAAAGAAGAGACATCATAAATCGATAAAGGAAACAAAAGAGGATAATGTTGTTTAAAAACCTACATGTTATTAACTGATCATGATGATGCACAGTTACATACCGAGTAACCGAGCCTGAAAATGGCCCTGAACAGTTAGCGGCGAGTCGGAACTGAAGTTCTGCGGACCATCTCGCCGCTTAGGCATACTTTTTGGCATGTTTAGGTCATATCTGATATATGTACCTGATCAGCAAAAACACACAACTTAGACACAAACAACAGTATGTAGTAATAACAACACATACAGTCAACAAGCTAACATGAATCTCAACCTTTTTTTTCTACTTCAATTTTATTTTTTTGATAATTATAAATGCACATTTAACTAAACTGATACAGTGTAGCACAGACCTGCAGAATTAAAACTGTTCTGCATCCAGTCTTTTCCAAATGTGAAGTCGATGCGTTCGCCGTGCCGGACAACGAACAGAAGTCGCGGGCCTTTGATGCTCGTCGCTGCAGTCACTGTCGGCGGGATGACATTGTCGACCGCATGCACCCGACCGACAGCAGTGCCGCCGACGCTAGTACTGCCTGCGGAATGCTTGGGACTCGACGACCGGCCGTCGGCAGCCAGCGACGACCGACCTACTTCCTGTACGGTCGACGTACCACCGCCCACCACCAACCCGGTGGTTTGTGTTGACTGCTGGTGCGTGCGAACTGAACTAGCCTGCTTGCCGGTACCAGATGAGCTGGGTACGGGCGACGATGTGCTCGGAACACCAGAACCCGATGTCACGCTTGTAACAGTACCTTCAGGAATGGCGGCAAGAGAGCTCGACGGCAGTGCAACCTTGTGGTCAGACCGCGAGCCATTTATACCGGCAGCGAGTGCCAACTCAGGCGACCCACCGAAAGTCTGATACAGCAACGTTTTGCTGAAGCCAGCAACGTTAGCGTATGCCAGCCGGTTAAGCCTCGACATCTGAATACACATATGCACAGCAAAATAGTTATATAACCCACACTTGTGACCAAACTTTGATTTAAAGCTGACATCTGAATACACAAATGCACAGCAGTAGCAACACTGCAGAACGAATAGCCGAATACATGTAACCTGTATCAACTGCAATCTATTAACTGGAATAATACAGACAGCTTTCAGTAAATGTAGTACTGCTCTCTTCATGAACTGACATTTACCAGTATTATTACAAACAGTGCCGCCACCACATAAGTCTTCTCTTACCGGTTGGCACATGCCCACCTTTAAACAAGGGACACCATGAAAAGGAACCATCATTTTGCATCAGAAAACATACTGTACTTAACAGAACAAATAAACATGAAGGTATACTGCGTCAATTTTCATGACATCCAAAGATATACCTCTGCGCTTATTTTCCACCAGCGTAGTGCATCATCTTCCGACAAAACAACTGTTTACTTATTTAATTTTTGTCAGTTCTGTGCCACGCCCACCCGTACCATGACCCTTGTATATGTTTTGAAAAATGATTGATTTGCCACACTTTGAGGGTGGGGACCCCAAAAATGGGGCCTATGACCCTGAAATTCAAACTCGGTCTAGGTTTATGTACAATGCACCTACCCACCAAGTTTCATCATCCATTTCAAAAGTTAATGTGTTGTCAAACAAACAAACAAAAAGATCAAAAACATTCACCCTGCTCTGCTATGCTGGTGTAGAAATATTATGGTCTATAATTTACAGCAAATATTCAGCAACACAAGTCTCGTGATGTAGCTCAGTTCAGCTGCTATGTACGTTATTTAAATCACACCGTTACATTTCACAAACCTGTGTGTTGAAGCCCATTGTGCCGTCTGACAGATACAAAGGTCCATTTGGTTCAGCATTTATTAAATCAGTGCCGACAATAGGCACAGACCTGCATACAAACACAACTTCGCTTAGCACCTTTAAAATGACAATACTGAAACATTATTATGCACGAATGAAAAGTGACACAACTACAAGCTAAGACTCTAATCTGACTGCAGCAACGAGAACAGCAAAAGTCTCTTTGCATCCGCTACCGACAAGCAACGCATAGAGGCATTTGTCTGCCGTGGAATACGCCTTGGTCCGTATAAAGCCAGAGATCGACTCCAGCGCAACTTGCCGCCAACTATGACCTTTAGAAAGCTGCTACACGATAACTGTACTGAAACAATATTGCTTCCTGCTGAGTCAAACTCCCATTATAATCTTAGACAGCGTCATCATAACTTGACTTGATCCGTCAAGACTTATGATGGAAATTTTGTTAATAGGCTTGTGTTCAAAGACATTTATTAACTCCATTCGACCTATTAGCTAATTTTAACTTTTCCTACTTTTATTCCACTAACAATCAACACAACTATACAACTACATGGCTTCTTAACTGCCTTCCACCTACTTACACACGACATTTCATGTTGACAGATAAAACTTCGCTGCTGAAACGGCATTCAAATGTTTCAGTGTAGCGCAGAGCTTTTTTAAATCACCACGGCCGCCGTGGCTATGCTGATGTCACAACAGCACAGATTACAAAATGCAAAAGTGTCGCAGAACGAGGACTTATTTATAAACTCAAACTCATCTCTGTATTAAACTCGATACTTCTGTTCATATTTAACACTTTTTTGTCTTTTGTACAGTTACTGATTCTGTCATTTTTGATTACTTTCAGACCATAGGATGGGTATGATCAATGTGGCTATAATCAACACTGCGCCGATGCCAATAAAAGTCGGCACTCGGCACGGTTTTTGCGATTTACCACTTTAAAAATGAGCTAAACAACACAAATTGCGTGTCAACTCTTTAGTTCTATCTGTGCTGCTTTGCCGTAAAAATGTCAAATGTGTACGGAACTCGGGAGTTGCGTCCAAAATTCATAGACGCGTAAAATGGGCCTCAAATTCCGGAAGTGTCTGCGAAACTCGGGAAAGTTGGCAGCCCTGCACTCACGAATAAAACTATGAATTATAATACTATTCATATGTGCCTCTGTAGAATGGAAAAATCCTACATCCATTTTATACCCAGTTAGCAAAGCCCATTTATTTTCTCGACATCACAATATGTGAATAATTTCAGCTAAGAAGTAAACGCATATAGCAGTTCGCAAACGCCTCGCTGCTACGGGAACTCACGTGCCATATGGGATCACACAGTGTTACCTGCCACCCGGCAGAGGTGACATTCCCGCCTTTACCCCATCCGGTTAAGGCTGGTACTCATACTCAAGAAGCTAAGACCTGTGCATCGTCCAAGTCTCTGTTTCGGCCGTTCGTTCGGTGTATACTCCTGGAAACATGCCGGTGCAGCCAGTGATCCATGACGTGCCGAGATACCAGCCGTCGGTACTGATCTCCAGCTCCTTTTCTTCCATAAAGATAAAGTCCCCGTCGCACATTTCCAGTTCATCCGGAGCACCGGGAACATGCGTGTACAGCACCCTTCGTACCTACCGAAAACACAAAGTGATACAATTTTTCATTCTGAGACTGTCAAAATCACTTAGATAATATAACAGCACTGATCTAATTATGTTTTGTATTAGTCACAGTTTTGTGCTGCAACCTTTGTGTCCTGCGTGGTTTTCCTTTTCATTGAAGCAAATAAATAATGGGATATCAAAAACCAGTAGAATGAATGTTCAAGTAGTCTATAACTCACATAAATACATTAAACACCTGTATTTAATAAAATGGTGATACTAGTAAAAAGTAGTGACATATATAAAGCAGTTCATAAATGGTTAGTAATATATATGTACATATGGAATTAGACTAAGTCCAAGTAATACATGGTGTAATGGCCTTAATAAAATTTTGGCCTGTCCTTAGAAAATGTACAGATCTGGAAGGAAAAGGACAGAGAAAATCTCTGACAAAATGCATCAACAGCATAGACCCTCAGTCTAAAATATGTTTTTTTTCTGCACATGGTCAAACTTATGTTCACAAATGATGTGATACATAAATATATATGCAGTAAAAAATTATAATACATTTAGCAAATCTGACAAAATGTGCAAACCACACCTGGTAACTGCCCTTTCCTTTCAAAACATCTCGAGAATATAGCCGAAGATCCCATCGCACCGGAGCTTTCAAGTTGATTGCTTTCGCCAATGTCTCTAGCTTCTCTTTCTTCTCTGTTGGAAACTGATATGCCAGACTACAGTGCAGTTGTTTCTTGTGCGGCTCTATAGTTACACCTGACAGGACAAACACATCAGTATTTATTGTCATCATTCCATACATACAAATTCCAGGAGGCCCAATAACCCATAGCCTAATGCCAACAATATATAGAGCAGTGCCCACAGTTGTTCCGGAGCTTATTTGCCCCATGCACCTTCTTCATCACGTCAGTACATCATTCCCCTTTCCAGATGCCCGACTCGAACGAATTCAGCCAACAGCTGAGTAATGTCTTCTGCTTAGATAGGCATGTGTGCTTGCTTGCCAATGTATACATAACATTTTGATGCTATCATAATTGCCTGTCAAAACATGACAAAATTCACTGCTGATTACATTACATCTGCATCTAGCAAAAATAAAAATAAGAAATACATATTCTATATCCTTAAACAGGAAGACACAAAACTTATGGCAGTAGCTCTGTCACATCTTAACCGATTTTCAAATTTCTGTCACTGTTAGGCTCAATATAAATTAGCAGCAGAGTGATTACAAAACATTCAATCACATCTTAAACACGCTGCAATGATACCTTGTGAAATATTTTTATTTAAAAATTGCCACGTTCAAGAGTTACGTGAAGAAAACCAAAGAGGGTACACCATTTTCATTTAATCATACCAGTCTTCTTCATCTCTTCTGCAAAGTCTGTAGTGATTTGCTTCAGCAGTGCAGCAAACTGTTCGGTAATAAACAGTCCTATAAAGTTTGTCGACGAAAAATAATCAAATTCTACAGTTTCAGGAGCATTTGTAACACGTTCTGCAACTTTCTTGATGGCATGTGACAGCTGAGACACAAGAGCATCCTCGGCCTGTATAAAACAACACAGATAGTTACTGCTATGCTACAGCATATGACCGACAGCCCAAGTAAAAATATTGTAATTATGTAGTGTTGTTAATGCATCAGAAACCGCTACTGAAATCAAGGTTTTTCTCAAGGTCCGTCGGTCATTAAAACCTAGTGTTTGACAAAATGACTATGACAAAAAGTTTTGTCTCATCAATTTGCTAAAATTGTACAGATGAATTTGGTAAATTTTTCCAGCAGGTTAGATTGCTCACAGAACAAATTTTCAGACTTACTTAAAAACTGGTGAGAATTATGATCTATGTAATAATGTACAGAGTGGGCCAAAAAATCAAACTGTTTTTGAGAGTTGATAACTTTGCGAGAGCTAATGGCACAAAGGCATGTGATATGTCAAAAGATTCAGAATTTCATCTAGAAAAAGTATAAAACTCGCATGTGAGTGCGTTGAAATATTTTTTGCCTAGTTTGCATAAATATTCACCACACGTGAAAATATGCTGAATTTGTCAAAAATGCATGGATTTTACCTAATTTTTAACTAGAACATGTGGTGAAAGTAACATAAACTATCATCTACACACACAATTAGTCTAAATGAAATTCAACGTGGGCATCCTTCGCCTTAATAACAATTGTCAGTCTTTTTGACAGTTGATCGATCACTCGGTTCAATGTGTCCTGGCTTAGCTGAGTCCAACAGTCAATTTAGCATACATTTCAGCCGGTCGATATGCAAAATTTTGTGATGATACAACATCTGTTGCAACATTCTCCACACTAAATAATCTACAGGATTTATATCCGGACTATCTGGATACCAGTTTGCGGGTTCAATGAACTCTGGCATCTAGCAGTGCCGGTAAGTGTCAGTCAGACTGTAGTATACACAGTGAACGGTGCTCCATCCTGCAAAAACTTTTGACATATTATACGCCTTTCTCCCATTAAACATCCCAAAGTTATCAACTCTCAAAAACAGTCCGGTTTTTTGGCCCACCCTGTATATTTGATAACATTCTTCAATTTAGCCTATTCGTTAGTTCCTAACATTTTTTTTCATTTTTAATTGAACTATTAGATGTGTGCAACTAAAAATTCGACTTGCGACATACGTTCATCAACAATGGAACCGGGCGTGACGAAATGTTAAACCACAACAACACGATCACGTGATCAGTGATGACCGTGAGCTTACTGTTTGTAAACAAAAAGTTTCTTTTGCTTTTTGTAGTTTTAAACCACTTTAAAAACGGACGTATAACGGAATATTAGCAAGTTTATATAAAGCTTCTGTATTCTGCACATATGTGGATTCGCTGTGCAATGCACAGCAAGTCGTATGCATTTGTTTTTATCGTTTACCGGTACTTGCATGCAATATGGCGTGATGAATGCTTGAGACCATTATATTTAAAATTCGATAATCAAAAACAATTGATTTTTTCGTTTCAATAATCAAATATCAAAAAAATTGGAATTTAACATCCCTAGTTCATATAAACCAGAAGATTACTAAAACGGTAATCACACAGTCAAGAGTGCAAACAATGAACGACTTGGTTATAAAATCAACTGGGGCTGACAGTTATGCAACTCACTACATGAAGACTCACTTTATATGTATGTTTTGGGGTCAGTGGTCACTTGGCATCAACTCTGCAACTATGCACTAATCACACAAGTCAGGTAAACAACAACAACAATAAAAGCTAAGCAGTCTTATCGTTATGCAGACCCACGCTGCATCTGATCATGACCTTGTGAATTCAGGGTCGACGCATGTTGACGGACTGACATGGACTATATCTCTACCAAGTTTGATGCTGACAGCTCGAGTCGTTCTCCTTTAAGAACATCGAAAAACATAAAGACGGGCAAAAAACTGGCAAAAAAAACCTTCTGGCATCCTGTGACTGTGACCTTTGACCTAATTTTCTTTATATATAAACTATACAGTGCACCCACCTGGAAAAACGAGCACAAGGTAATATGTGGAAAGTAGTTGTGAGCGCGGTTCCATCCACATTCCTGGTACGACTTTTGCCAGAAGTCTAGGAACTCTTGCTGGAGTTGGCCGACTGGACACAAATACAGGATGTAGTCGCGTGGTATTTTGTCATCCAGCGTCGGATCATTCACATGTGACAACAACCTGAATGATACAGGAGTCTCAAATTACAATATCATGAACATCACCCAGCACTCAAAGGCACACAGTTCAATATTAACAGGACAATGTTTCAAATCTACTAGAGAGTAATTGCATGCTACTGTATCATTATTAATTTACCAATAACTAAAACCACACAACATATTTCACTTAACATGTCATGCAAAAATTTTGGCTATTCTGTACACATATACAAACAAGTGTATTGCTTTACTACATTACACATACATCCAACTGAACACAAAATAGGTTATTTCATATACAATGTATGCACTTTCCAGCCAATGTCAGCCTTTGTACAGAATGGCTGAAACATACATCAGCCGCATCGACACCCCTTAAATGAATGGACTCTAGGGACATTAACCTGTGCATGGGACAGACAGATGGACAGCAGTGTTATTTCAGTTGTGGTTTTTCAGTTTCTGTTTCAGTTAAAGTTTTTTATTATGCGATTTTCCAGTTACTATTAAGTTTCAGTTTTTTTTCAGTTTCTATTTCAGTTACTATTATGATTTTTCAGTTTCAGTTTCAGTTGTAGACATAAGTAATGTAAATTAACTAAAAATAACCCTGTTGCTGCTCTTAATTACATTCTTCATTGTTT
>Ga0209782_1001322_pt1 | contig 12730 bp, 5 predicted proteins | sample WorMetmaBAHAMAS1_FD_187390 | JGI IMG/M metagenome (GOLD analysis project Ga0209782, IMG submission 187390) | Marine gutless worms symbiont microbial communities from Max Planck institute for Marine Microbiology, Germany - Inanidrilus... | ecosystem: Host-associated > Annelida > Digestive system >... | reverse complement strand
CTAGAGTCCCGGCGCTATCGTGTGGCGTTATTTGCGTGATCTTACGTTTAGCCGTTTTGATACAATACCGGAGTGTGACAGACACACACACACACAGACAGAAAGACAGACAGACAGACACACGACGACGGCATATACTTCGCCTAGCATAGCGTCGCGCGGTAAAAAGCACTGGCATAAGCGCTAAGTTAGCATTTATAAGGAGACAAGATTATTCGTTAGGAAGTTGTCTGAAAGTTGCTAATAGTCAGTCTAAAACCAGCACAACTAACTGTATGTAAAGGTTATACAAGTAAATACATGTGGTAATATAATACTACTGAGAGACTGATAGTTTGGGGTCAAACTATCAATTTTTCAGTGTCAACAGATGCAGTACTGTATAGATTAAAAAGACAATTTGAACAAATAATTAGCCAACATCATCACCTACATCGCCCACAAATCTATTGCCTACAAAACTAACTAATTTAGAGTACGAGCAAATGCGTGGTGTTATTGGTCACTTGCCAACTTCATGCAATGCAAACTTTTATTATATGCGACAAGTTACAATAAGTGAGTTGTCATATACAGCAATTTGAGATGAGTAAAAGCAACATTACCAGTTACTAACTTCAGCAACTTCGGGTGAAATCCATTATTTCACTGTAAGACAAATTGTTTCATACTTGTTGCCAAAAATTAAGTTGCAGCTACAAATAAAAAAAATATATAAATATTATGAACTTATCTGGTTTGCAGATACTAAAATTTTTTTAGAACTGTACAGTTACAAAAGATCAGCATTTAGCTGCTGAATGCTGAATATATTAAGCCATTTGTAAAGATACAAACTGGCTCTAAGTGATAAGTCACAACACCATAGTGCTAATTATATAAATTAAGGCAAGTTAAAATTTTAGACTTCAGAAAATACATACAAAAGTGTTATACAAAGTAGTTATGCACCATCTACAAGTAAATTGCCAGAAGCACATGTGAATGCCATTTACTTACAAATGCAGTTAGACTAGACACTTCTACAACTAACACACAAATATTGTACGAACATATAGAGGTAACTGGCATGTGAAAGCCGACAAAGGCAGTAACACCCATTCTGTCAGCAGTGCAGCAGTGCAATAAGGCCAGCTAATGGTCGACCACTTAAGTTCTTGTGTAACAAATGCAGTCACCACACTGAGGGAAACTGGCTGGAGCCCCTTTACACCTGGTAATCAGAGGTAATTTTAATGAGCTTGATCTCTCTCGGAAAGGGCAAAGCCTGGTAGGTCCTCTATGAATGAATTACATACCAGAAATTGAAGCAAAACTTGTGAACTAACAGTATATCGTTTCTACTAAAATTATTTCAAATCAGTTCTGAACAAAAATATATTTTTTGCTCTCACAGAAATTTCAGTTTTAGACAATGCAAGTCTGCAGCAGATTATAGATTTATTCCATGTGTAAACTGTACTCTTCTGTATGGTATTATTTGTTAGTAAAGCTTACTATTTATGTGATCAAATGAAACATTTGATTATTATTATCATTATTATTATTAATGGCTGAATTCAAAAATTATTAATGTGATGATCCACAAACCATGTTTTACTAAATGTCATTAAAATTAAATTTGTCAACTAAAGAACTATACTGATATCATATTAAACGACTGTAAAAATCTATTTTATCTGAAAAGTTATTGACTAAAGGCTCTCAATAATAACTGACTATAAAATTTAAATCACAAACAGTGATAAAAAAATGCTGTGAAATATACAACAAGCATAAATAACAGAATACATATCTATACTAACAATGTACTAGTTAAGTGCACATACAATATGCCTAACATAGGATATAATATAATGCAACTGACAAACCTACTGATTACTATTCCAGGCATGACTAACTGTATCTCACAGGCTATTTTAAGTTTCAGCTGAACCCAAAAAGCTGGGAGAACAAAAAGGTTTTTGATGATGCAATGTAGTATGAACAGCATAACTTGCCTTGCCTGAAACAGTAATAAATCAGCAGTTATTTACAACTGGCAAGCACAGTACTGCAGAAAAGCTTCATTGGTGAGTTGATGTATAAGTTTTCTGTGGCGGCATTATTTCAACCTAGCTGCAGAATCTGCTTTTTGCTGGAGAATTTACAGACAGGCCAAACAGCTTGCATTTCATCTTTAAACCATGTCTGTTAGGTGTCACTGATCATATCAAACAGCAGTAAGATTATCACATTTTTGTAAAGAAAACTAATCACTATTTTTATTTAATATACACTGTGTCCGGAAAAAAATGCCACTATATTTTTGGCTCTTGACTTTACCAAAGACAGGTCGATTTTCAAAATTCTTTCACTGGCAGACTCAGCAGTAAATTTCTAATAAAAAAATAACAAAACAATCCATTACACCTTAAACGTGTCGCCACACTACCTAGTGAAATTTTAATGTCAGAAAAACAGCAATAGCCTGAAACGTGAATGATAAAAATACATCACAAAGTAGTTAGCAAAGCGATTAGGTAGGATAAAGTCCACGACTACTATTTTACAACGGTACCAGTTCACTGCTGAGTCTACCAGCAAAAGAATTTTAAAAATCGGTCGACACCTAGCAAAATCATGGGTACGAAAGTTGATTGCCTGAAATGCACAGGGCGCTGGTCCTGTTGAAAAACTTGTTTGAACTCTTGAAATCTAACGTACTGTGGGCAAGAACTATTGAAGGAGCATTATGTTACAATAATGGGCCTCACTGATCTCAGTAGTCGACAAGAATCAAAAACTGGTGTCCAACTCGCCGACTGATGCCAACAGCAACTGTCTGAATGTTGATCATGTGTGTGGGCATTTCATCACGGCATTTTTCTTCCTGGTTGTTGCAGTCGGTGATTCTCTGTATTTTTTTTAGATATGGCCACTAAAAATGTCATGTCATCCATGAACAAAATGGTGCTAATATCACTGGGTAAAAGTTTTTAGCAACTGTTTTGAATGGCTAAATCTTGCATGGTAATTTACTTCATTCAGTACTGGAGTATTGAGATTTTTGGAGCAGAAACATTTCACAAGGTAGTGTAGCGACACAATTGAGGTGTGGTGGGAAATGTAATTCTGCTCTAACAGAAATTCATTGCTGAATCTGACCGTGAAAAAAATGTGAGAATAGATCAGCATTTGGCAAAGTTAGATCCAAAAATAAAGTGGTAGTTTTTTTTGGACATGGTGTATATAATTCAAACTATCAATTAATATTTGAATGGCAGCTCAGTTTACATATTATTTGGATGTCATGGAATTCTCACAAAGAAAGTTTTTGTCGTAAGCCACAGAATTCCCAAAGTGACCTGCAGAATTTGGCAGAATTTTCAGCATAAAACTGTGCACCTATATACATATATATAAGTAGCAAAAATTATACTATAGCAATGACAAAAATACTAGTTTAACAGACACAATGTTTACACCTGCACCGCACAGTAGGACACGAGGCAAACTGTAAGAATTTATCAAATTTCTGACAATTTCATCAGTTGTGCTACTGGAGCTGATACTGAGTTGCAGGCGATGCTAGACTGCTGAGACAAGTAGCTCAGGTGTCACTCACAACTCTCAATATTGATATACGATCTTACAATAAAATATCACTCAAACTCAGACCATAACTAATTAACTTTAACACACCCTGCATTCATTTTAGCAAACTACCATGATAGAATGAAGGCAATGCATTAGCAGACAACACACAGGCATATTGAGCAAACACTTGGCAATACAAAGGGTGGGTCAAAATGACACCAAATCTAGACAAAAATTAGCATTGCCGGCACACTGGAGTCTGACATTAAGAGCTTATTTTTGACCAGCTCTGTATAAAAACATCAGCAATGCTGACATCATGAAAGCACATCCACACTTAGCAGACTTTCAAAATACATGTAATAATAATAATAATAGTAATAATAATAGCACACCCTGAGAATGAAGTACCAGGGTAAAAAAAAATAATAATAGCAATAATTAATATAAACTGCTCAAAGTAATATGCGAACAGGCCACATCACAGGGGAGGGTGTGGTACTCATGTATTGTATATGGCAGGTAGTGTTAACTGGTGGAACAAAACTACCCCTTCCCATGGGAGATGTGTACCCCAATGGCTTAGTATAATGCACAGTGGCCCACCCTACTTGCCATCCTAAACACTATGCCACTGACCTGTGCCAATAGCCAGTTCAGTTGCTAATGCAACAATGTCGCTAATAGTTATAACAACAACAACAATAACAACTGAGTGACTGATTGAGTTAAGGTTTAATGTCCGACTCGACACTAAACAGGTCACATTGGAGACGCTCTTCCCAGCCAAACTCATGGCTAGTAGACTCAGAAAGCAATAATAACGATGATGATACTAACAAAACATTAAATTAACAATTTGTGACAGGATCAAACTGTAATCTACTAAAAGAACATAAAACAGGTAAAATAGTTTAATAATAAACATCATCATATTTCTACAGTGCCAGTTGGAAAGGCACATAAAAACACCATACATAAACGACACACACTAATTACGTATAATCAGCCTCCGGACCAGCAGCAACTGCAGCCTAACTCCACTATACAAGACTGTGTGTGTGCATGAGTGTGTGAGTGTAACAACAAGTAGAACACACAAGACTTAATTTTATGCCATTTTCCATGCTTATCAGGCTTAGCTGGAGGTCCATAATGTGTTTGAGGATATTTATGAAGCTTTCCATTATGCTATTTATAGAGGCAGTATCACAGTAGCAAAGATGAGTTGGAAACAGTAAATAACAAAGAATCACATCATTCAGAGTTGAAATATATTGCTTGCCGTCATCAGATAAAAACAATGTGACTTTACCCAACTAACAACATTCATCACAGTCTTCAACAGACTTAAGGCCACAATGATTTCAACATCATCATCAACATGTACAGACTGGTTCTGGCCAAGGGTGGTAGTGAAGCACGGAAGGTAACCATCGGCCTGCCTGGCAGAAAGCAACAGCAGCTGGGTTTATCACTAACGATGTATGTGGGCTAAAAACTGGACAACATAGGAAAATGCAGGGTCAGGATAATTAGTAAAATGTCTCATATAGCGCACAGGGAACAAGGACAAGAAATGAAGCATGTGTAAGCTCCACTCTGACTGGTCATCACTACCACAGATACCAGAAATATACTACACAGAATAGTACGGTGACAGAGAATTTACATATTTGAACTAACGGTGAAGACATCTACTTGCGATGCACCACTCAGAGCAAAGTGGGAGACACCCAGCAGGCTGTCACCCCCAAAGTTCACATGGAACGGCTTTGCAGCTGCCGATATCAAGTTTGAAATGAACCTTCCGTCGTCGGCAAACTGACAGACGCGATCGTTGCCACTGTCGGCAACGATAATTCTGTCTGCAGCATCAACGGTGACACCTTTTGGCCACAGCAGGCATCCGTCGGTGTTGCCGCGGCCGGCAAAGTTAGCCACCAGCTTTCCAGCAGATGGATCAAAGAGCTTGAGTCGGTGATTACCCGAGTCTGCGATGATGACACGGTCGTGGGAGTCGACGGCAACAAAGTCAGCCATACACAGCTGGGCATCCTTGGTGCCATATGAACAAAACTCAGTAACACGTTCACCACCGGCCGTATATATACCAACCTACTCACACACGCACACACACACACGCACACACACAGGTGCTCAGTGATGGTTGTACAATGCTCGGGACTTGTCAGTTTACATTCACGTTATGTCTCAAACTTGTACAAAATTGTACGGCAAGCAAGTCTTCTCTGTAAGTCTGTACATAATTTATCACATAAGACAAAATGATGACTATTTCATCATTTCTACATGCTCATAACAACAACAACAACTACAGTACACCGCGGTAGATAGATGGGTGGCAATTATCCAGTAGAAATGCTACGAGAGCTAGCCGTCATGCAATATGCACTTTACTCCAACAATTAAATTTGTTTACTTTTGTTAGTTTGTTTACACCCAGTCCACTCAATAAATTGTTGTTGTCAATCTTTCATGGCCTCCATTGTGCCAAGTATTGTTTCATTCATTAATTTTGTTAACTCAAACTGCAAGGTTCATACAACAACAAAAAGTGCTTCCAACTGATGGTGCTCTGCGAAATTTGAGGTTTTGCCCATCATTTTTAGGGATAGGGCAATTTTTTCGAAAGTAGTCTTGATCCAACACCAAATTTGTGTGCAAATTTCGTGGTGATCTGTTAAGGGATGGCTGAGATACACTGTCTAGAGAAAAAGTACTGTGAAAAACACAATCCATTCCATAGCAGGCGGGCAGGCGTGTAACAACAACTATCATCTGATAGTAACTGTGTTAGCCAGTTAACAACTACGGTATTGCATTAAAGCAAACTTTTATTGACTGCATCCATCTCTAGTTTCTACTACCGTAGCAATTAGCATATTCAGATTAGGGATAAAATGTTACAGTTCTCAATTCAGATCAAATAAAAATCTGTTTACATTACGTATCAACCATAAACATACAATGCAATGATAGCAGAACTTGTTCTGGACTGAACTGACCTTGCAGCGTTCTCGGTCGATAATCGCCAGCTGTCCATTGTGCAGTGCGGCAATTCCAGCAATCCATCCGAAACCCGTTGTTTCTGCATCCCACTGTGCCACATCACTACCATAGACATCAAACACACGCACAGTTCGGCTGCGCCTGTCCCCGACATAGATGGTGTCATTGGCATTGACAGCCACACTGAAAGGTTTAGTTCCGGTGACACTGTGTACGACATTGCCCTCCACATCGGTGAAGTCAAGAAGGCAGTTAGCGATGTCTGCAATGACCGATGAACCGTCAGATGTGATTGCGACTGATGTCGGAACAGCAAAATCATCTCTCTGTATCCGCCAGTGAGGCGTGATGCTGTCACTATACACTGGCAGAGGATGAATAGATTCGGAGGATGGAGAATGGTTCTCGGTTGATGAGTACTTGGCACGGGTTGCCTGCAATGCATCCATGAATCCCTGCCACTGCTGTTGCTTCTTACTGTTCTTGGCATCTTCCTTGTCGTCATTAGCAACTGAATCTCCAGGAGTTCTGACATCACTTGCAGCCTGCCTCTGCAGTGGCGAGTGACTGTCAGTGTGCTGTTTAGGACTTGCAGGCTGACGATCATTTGTTTGCGAGTAGACACCACTCTGACGTGGTTCTGAAACTGATGTTCTGCCGTCCTGTCTTTCACTTGGCTTATCACCAATATCTCCACCAACTCCCGACTGTTGACGACAACGGTCCTCGTTCAACTTGTTCTGTGAACTGACATCACTGCTGGCTGAAACATATGATGCACATGGTTTGCTGACATCACTGCTGTAATGACTGCATGTTGTTTCGCAGTTATCATTCTGCTGATGCATTTCGACATTTTCTGTTGACACTTCTTCTTTATAGTGATGATGACTCACCTCTGCATCATTGGCCGTGGCTGTTTTGGTCGGTGATTGATGTCCCACATCAGTACTGCTTCGCCTTGTCTTCTTACTGTTCATCAGGACCGGCTGAATCGTAGCTGCATTCACTTTGTATGTCAGTCGACTGCCACTACCTGGCGTGGATTTTGATGATCGACTCTTAGCAGCAGAAGGTGGTGACTTTTCACCGACAGTTGAACCCTTTGATCGTCTTTCTGTATTCTCAGTCCTCGCTTGAGAATACTGGTTCTTCCGAGCAGATTTTGAATCTTCAGAGACATGAACGTCAGATTCAGTCTGGCGTTGATGCGGTGAAGATTTGACCTGCTCTGCGCCATGAGCTTTGCCGCCACTCGCTGTTGACTTGCAGTGATTTGCATTAGGATGTGCAGAAAGCTTACGAGAGTCTTGAGATTTCTGAGGTGACAAAGAATCTCTTGTTGAGGACTTTGTACTGGAACCAGATGACTTCAGGATGTGATCAACATCATGAGACTTTGTCCTTGTTGACGGCTTTGTTTGAACTGAATCAGAAGACGACTTAACACTGGTAGAGTTGGCCAGTCTGGAGCTGCTGCTGGCAGTATGTGATGCCAACCTGCTGTTGTGAGCTTTCTGTGGTTCTGTATCAATAAAATTTGACTTGTTGCAACCAGATACATTTACACTTGGCAATTCCGGTTTGTTCAGACCAGTACTTGTTGACGTTGATTTTGTGACACCTGGATCTTTCTGTCGGTGACCGAGACTGCTTGCATTATGACGCTCCGTTGCACTGAACTTATCGGCTCTTGCCACTGGTTGTCTAGCATGGCGCACATCACAAGTACTAGTATTACTGGTTGCTTGACGACCTCTGTCATATCGTGTCTCTGCTGTATTACAGTCTGTTGGCACGTTTGGTAGAACCCGACGACTGGCTCTAGATGATGTCGTTGCTGAAGTCTTACCAGTCTTCAAGTCATCAGAATGAGATTTGCTGTTCCGCAATGACTCAATGCGGGCTCCTGTTGTGTTGCCAGAAATGCCATCAGTGTTACGTCTACTGGAAGTGGCTCCAGTTTCCACGTAATCAGAACGCTGTTTATGCTGTCGTATTGACTCATCTCGGCTTGGCAGCGGTTTTGTGTCAGTGTCTTTGTTACCAGTTTCTACCTTTTCAGAATGGTACATGTAATTGCCATGCCTAATCGGCTCGTCTTTGGCTGGCATTGTTCCACTGGACTTTCCACCAGTTTCAACCTTTTCAGAGTAGCTGGGCCTCAATGACTCATCATGGTTATGGGCTGTTTTACTTGAAATATTTCCAGTTTTCAGATCCTCTGAGTGATGTCTGCCATATCCAGCTGGTTCATCTTGGGCTGGCCTTGATCTTCTGATTTCATCTGTAGATATGTTTTCGAGGTGTGTGGGAAGATGGACATGTTCACGAAAAAGTGGTTGTCGATGGCGGTCCGTTGACGCGGTTCTCCGTGGAGTTTCAGTCGGACTTGTTGTTTCACGGCCATGATGCAGCAAGTCCCGGTCATCTGCAAGTTCCTCAACAATACACGATGACGGCCTGGCCCTCCTCAGCAGCGGAGAAGCAATGCTTGAGCCCTGCCGCGGCCTCACCGTAGGCCGGTAGACGACTCCGTCCGAGTCCAGATGCGGTGCCGACCCACAGCGACTTGCATGTTGGGAACCAAGGTCACTCGTGGAATCATCAAACGCTGCTGATGTCGGCACATGGACACGTCGACGTCGGTGCTGGAAGCTTGAAGTGATGGCGACACGCCGACGCTCAGACCTGAGACTTGGCGTGAACTTGGTGGCCGACCCGGAACCACCATCCTTCTCTGTCTCAAAGTACTTGGCAAACTTGGACAAGTTTGGGTAGGAAGATGTGGCATCCGGCTGATCCCTGGTCGTGCCAGCCGGTGCAGACCACGTGGTCTGGTAACTCACGTCACTCAAGTCGGTCTCGTCTGAACGCACTGACGCCGTGTCCGACTCGGCCGTGTGCTCCTCGTGTGGCAGTCGACGTCCAATCCTCTTTGAAATGTTGTAAGCCATCTCGTTGACGACATGCTCCTTCATGTCGGCAATCCTCTGGTTGACCGGGAAGCCGGCCACGCCATCGTCTGGGACGACGGCAACGTGGAGGCAGACAGGGGCGGCCGGGCACGGCAACAGGCCACGGTGTCGTCGACGGTCGACCGACGGCGACCGTCGACGGGCTGTGTCGGCTGAACGCTGGCACTCCGAGGCATAGTATCGCTCGAGGCAGGCGAGACAGAACGTGTGACCACATGGCAACTGCCGCGGCTCACGAAGGTACTGACTACACAGTCGACACGTCAGCACGTCGTGAGCACGCTCTGATCCCAGAATGTTTCGTCCAGACATTTCACCTCTTACCGTTCATCTATCTTGACCACTCTGAAGTCGTATGATGACCATTCTGAACAGTAAATACACACAGTTCAGTGCACTGGTGACTAGTGTAGACATTGGCAGTCCACAGAGAATGCATGACAAAACACAGTGTTGGTTGGTCACGTGGGGTTCGTCTAGTGTTGGTCATCACAACCAATGTCAAGCAGCAGCCCTGGCTGATGGCCTGTGCATGATGTTATGGCACTATACTGACGTGGTTGTGGTAACGACGTGCTGCCCGCATTAACATTAGTAAAAAAGATGGAACAGCCAGGCAGCCAAACAGAGAGACACACATCATTGCTTTAAACTTACTGCAAGCGATGAGGCCAGTTTAACAACATTTGAAGATGGTACACTGCCCTTCATGGGTGAACTAAAAAATGAATTTTAAAAGTAATTAAGTAAGGCACTGAAGAGAGGAATCATAAAAGATACATGTAATTTGTAGTTTGCTTTCCAGACACAGTTCTTGATAAACACTTATGGCTGTTTGGGCCTTTTCAGTTGCCGGACCACCCAGTGTGGGTGCTGGGGACTAATGTGTCCCAGAAAAATTGAAGATTTTGGTGTTATATAGATTGTTTATGTGAGGTTTCCCTTATCACTAGCTTCCTTTTTCTCTTGCTTATATTTTCCTTTCTTATTTCTATTTAGTGGTTGCATATTTAATTTTGTTTTAACCTTAGTTTATTATACTGTTAGGGTGGTTTTTTTTCCCCTGGCTTTAATTTTGATTATCTCTGATTGTACATTTAGTGGTTTTGTTATAATACCGGCGTGTGACAGACACACAAACACACAAGACACATGACGACAGATATACCGCGCAAGCATAGCGTCGCGCGGTAAAAACACATTAAATGTTATAACAATTATGACATTCCTATCTGCAATGGTAAATAGATTATAGAGAGCTTCTGGCGGGTCTGCGGGTGGACTGGGTCCGGGCACACATCATTCACTGGTAAACGTACGGTAGGCAGCTGTTTCACACAATCATACCGTCGCTAGGTGGTAGCCTAGGTACACTAATAAGTCTATTATTAGCAGGCAGCAGCAACAAGCGGACAGACACAGAGCGCAGTCTACCACTTCCCACGCCGACCGACCGACCGATCGACCGACCGACGGTGAATGCCAACGGCCCTGAGTCACCCAGTCAGTCAGACACAGCGTGTCACACTCGTCAGTCAATCATTCGTCGCCCACACATCGCGATACAAGCGTCTTAGCACGCACACTGCATGCGCACCGACCACAGCCAGCACAAAATATTCCTGTGAAATGCATGCACATAGCTGAATTCTCAATACCATCAGATATACAGTAGTCAGATAGGGCTGCAAGTGCAACAACTTGTGAATCAAAGTTACACAGAAATCTGGTATGAAGATCAATGTAAAAAGACAAAAATGATGTGTATTAGTGATGACAAAAAGAAGAAAGTGAAAATTTGTATAGATGGACAGATGTTGGAACATGTAAACACTTCATATATCTAGGCAGTGTGATATCAGAAGATGGGTATTACAAGGTCACTCGATGTAGGATTGAGATCACAAGAAAGGCTTTTATGGACAAAAGGAAATTGTAAAATAAATTTTGAACTAAAGAAAAGAATTATGAAGTGTTTGTGTGGTGCGGGTCTCAAAAAACTATACCACCCAATCACCATCAATAATTTTAACAATAATCACCCGATTCTAATAATTTTTGGTACAAATATTAGCAAGTGAATCTGCCATCAAATGGTTGTTTAATTTCCAACCTCACCTGTTTAATGTACTTACTTTACCTCATGGAACTTTAACAAAAAAGCTCTGCTATTGCAGAGGGACCACGCGACACGCTTGTCAGTATAGAAAAAAGCTAGCAATTGATGAATGACCTTGAAATACACCCAAGGTCATCACAGTTTCTGCTATTAAATGGCCATACAGCATATTACTTCCTGATTGTGGACTATTGTTTCAACATCTTTATCTAGGACCGTTTTCAAGACACTACCAATTTTGAAGTGAACGTGACTACCTGTGACCTTGAGAACTCCTTCATTTTTGACAACGAAGCTTACTAGCCATCATGTGATCTTTATAATTTATGTGTAAATGTATCGTAGTTAAATCACACTTTATTTATGAGTTACAGGTATTACAAGGTTTCAGACAACAAAAGTGACCTTCAAACTCATCGACAATCATGCCATTTGATAGCCCATATATGATTTCCTATTTGTCTTCCATTGTAACTATGTCTCTATCTTGCACCGTTTCCGATATATTATTGCTTATTTCCGGAAATTTAAAGACGTAACATGACCGTGACCATGCCCATTCAAGGGACAGTTTGTAATCCCGATGCTAAAAGTCATCTGGTAAACCAGTGAACAAAATTTGACTACTTTAGCTTCAGCCATTCCAGAGATATGGATGGGGCCCCACAAATTTAAAATGGGTAACGTAACATAACTACGCCCCTTTTAGGGACGGTTTGTAGTCCATATGCTGGGACTAGCAACGACCGACCTGTGTACCAAATTTGAAATCTCTATGTTGATCCACTACAAAGATATGAAAGGCAATGAAAAATGCAAAAATTTGGTTGGTTTAGGTTAGGAGTCACCCAAGGTCATCAGCAACATATTATTATTATTATTATTATTATTATGAAACGAGTAAGATTATAGTGTTGTAAAGTCCAAAGGACTGCAAGAACACTTTACAAAAGTACACATAAAAGCATGCATTCGGAGTCGAGCACAAGCAAAGATACGTCAGACACAGTCCTGGCCAAAA
>Ga0209782_1001321_pt1 | contig 12737 bp, 6 predicted proteins | sample WorMetmaBAHAMAS1_FD_187390 | JGI IMG/M metagenome (GOLD analysis project Ga0209782, IMG submission 187390) | Marine gutless worms symbiont microbial communities from Max Planck institute for Marine Microbiology, Germany - Inanidrilus... | ecosystem: Host-associated > Annelida > Digestive system >... | reverse complement strand
TCTTAGGCCCACCTGCAGTGCCACGCTTCTCGAAGAATTCTCTGTACCGCACGCACACAATTTCCCGTAGATTTTGTAAAGCAAAAACCGCATGCAGTTTTCGTCGATCTGCAATTTGCCGAACCGCTTCCGAATCGCGAACAGCTGACCGCCGCCGCTCGCTTTCCAGTTCAGCAGTGACCACTGACGTCAGAGTGACGTCGGTCGGCGGCTAGCTAGTGAGCGCGGCGTGTGATTGGTTGAGCTGTCTGTCACGCTTGCAGGTCGTGTCGCGACGTCTCTCTCTCTCTAGCAGGACAGAATCGCTCGCGGCGACTACCACAGACACTGTGTGACCGTCTGTCGTACTTATACATCGCTCGCTCGCTGTGCATTGTGAACTGCCACTACGGCGCCGATATACAGCGAACATTGGCTATGACAATCACTACGCGGTCATGGTGTACTAATGCAGCTAGTTGAATGGACGTCTCCATTTAAAAATCAGTAAGTAGGGAAGGTTCTTACGGTTGCAGAGAAGTTTACAACTGGGAATTGAATCTATTCGGCTTTAAAACATCATCAGGCATTATTATAATATACGGTTTATACCAGGCGTATTGTTACAATAGATATTTTGTTTTAAAAATCGCGTTTGAATGTTTTAAATTTTCCCCATGCTTACTGGAAATTGCAAACTAATAGTAAACTATAGATCTTTAATAGCGAACACACGGCTCACAAACATTTGGGCAGCGTGATTTCGACAAAGAAGATGACGAGCACGCGGATGAAGTTGTGTAAGCCAACCGTTCAGTATTTCGGAAGGCAAGCTGCAGCAGCCACCAACTGCTCGCTGACGTCAGCGAATGCAATGTTGTAATGAAAATGCAGATCATGTCGTGGCATCGCATCTATAGTCAAGCACCGACCACATTTCTGTCGCCGAAGCTTCAGCAGCAAATCGTCAATTAACCACGCACGCGTAGAGCGCAGGACGGCGCCGAAACCGCATGTAGTCGTCGAGGTTGTGACGTTAACTCAAGTGCCGTGCGCTGTCATCAACGCCGCAATTTGACGACGACACGTACGGGCCGTACACGGGCCGTACTCAATCACCGCACTCGACAATGACGAGACACGGCGCCGTGACAAGCAGTGACGCGCCCGTCCGCCGTCGATTCACGTGTTCATATCGACGCGATTGACGCTCATAAGCACAACACATAAATTCGCTCGGACGTCTGCAGTTCATTCCATCCCACCATTAAGCTTCTTTCACACCGGATTCGGCGCGGCGCGGCACCGCACAGCGCCACGCGTCGCCGCACGGCACCCATCCGGTGCGAAAGCGGCGACGCATGGCGCCGTACCATACCGTGCCGTGCCGTGCCGCATCCGGTGTTACTCTTCATTACCGCTATGTATTTCGTAAATCGTCAGCATGACGCCACGAGTATGGTCGGAGAGGAAGATCAGAAACAAAGACTGTAGATCTATATCGTTATCGTCCTGTTGGCGTCGTACTATCAACCTAAAACCGATCTAATGGTTTAACTTAGCCCAACGTGTAGTGAACAATGTACACCACTACTACTACTACTACAACTACTTGCGTTTATCGGCTGTTTTTCCAGCTAAACCTAGCAGGGCTGTATTTGTCGGGGGGTCTGAGGGGTTGAACCACCCTGCACACAACAGCTGACCCCACTCGATACAGTTAAAAATGGTTTGGGGGTCCATTTTAACCCCCCCTCCTTATAGTTTGTGACTGTGTTACATTTCGTGAGTGGTACCGTTTTGACCATACATGCTCGTAATTATGTCGGTAACTTGTTGTTCGCAAATTATTATACTGTACTCTGTTGTGACTGCTACAAATTTTACTTTGTATTCTTCAATATGCCGCAACACCCCCCAACGGGCATCGAATACCTTTCCCTGTCTGGTCGGTCTGTATGCGTTCCAAACTCTGACCCCCCTGTTAAAATTTCAAATATACAGCCCTGAAACATGATCAGGCTAAATTACTTCATCCTCGATGACTATCGTGTCGTGTGTCGCGTAAACGTTTACAAAATCAAATGGCACGATCAAAAAAAAGAGTCAACTGATCAATCAATATAGCACAATATGGAATTTTTGCGATAGCTGAGCGATAATTACTCGGGATTACAGCTTAATACGTAGGCTTACGCTATGCTCGCCGTATCAGAAGAGTACCTCCAACCCTCACCACCCACCCCCCGGGAAAAAATTCTCAACGAATTTGCAATAATCTCAGGACCTGGTCTGGAGACAGTTGGGGGGGGGCAACTGCCCCCATTTGCCCCTCCCCCCGTGGCGACGCCAATGAAAGTTTTAGTAAATCCAACTCCTCGGTTTCTCGGCTGCTACCGTTTCTTCTCAATACTGTTTTTTTTTTGTTTTAGCTTTTTCCCATTATTCTTTTCTGTTTAGATTAAGCTGACTTACATGTCAGCTAGTTCTGAGCGTCATCCGGTGTGAAAGAACCTTCACTCTGCATTAGTGCTTATTAACCAACAAATCTAAAATCGAACAATAGGCTACAAATTATATTGCGTATATTAGTTACATTTTCAGCCATAGGATTATTACTAGGATCTACACAAATTCTTCAAACTTTAGGCAAGTTTAAAAACACTAACTCGTACACGCGCATGCCTGCCGTATAGGGGTAGGCCTATAATGACATCTTTTCTGCCTATATTAGGCTACGTAGCCTGACACAGTCCTAGTACTTAGAACGATTACGTTCTATTGTTTGATTATGTTAGTTTTTGCAATAAACTTCATAATTCATACTGTACGGACTACTAGCCTATCTATCGCAGCAACATTGCCACATCAATGCATTCATGCTTCCTATTCCTAACATCGTCGCAGATGCTGGGCGTTAACCTAAAGACCCCGTTGCCGTCTGCTTGTTATCGAAAATTCTGCTATCGCTCTCCTATCTGATTAACTCAAAAGCCGTCGTCCACACAGCGCACTGGTGAATAAATCCCTGCAGATAATTGATCACCGAAATCGACTGCTTTCGGGTGCCAACGCGCCTTCGGTTTGCCGATGCCGTACGTACGTTCTCCTTTCATCTTAATCCAATAGGCCTACCACCATCAGCAGCTGGTATTCATACCGGGCACCACCCCTTTGCAATACCACGTTCTCGCCTTGATCCGTTTCTGACGCGTTCAGCCTGCTATCGCTTCGCTTGCACGTCTGCCGCCTCACGGACACGACCGCTTTTTCGCTGGCTTTCAGTCGCCGCTTATTTTCTTTTACCGCGCGACGCACATTCGTGCTACAGCCTGCCCTGTCTGTCCATCACACGTAGATGTTAGCCTATAATATCGAAGCTGATCACTGCGAAATAAATCCACAAGACCTTGCTGAAAATCTATACGGTAACTCTCACAGGGAAACCACTATTAAAACAAGAAGCATTTGAAAAATGTTGGGCCCATTCGCCACTGCGAGCCGCCTCACGCCCATTCACCAGGTGTCGCTAGCGGTACTGTCGCGCGCCGCCTGTGCATCGATGTCTACGACAACGAAAACGACGACAACGACAACGCGTGACAGAGGGGACCGCTATGGCCCATAGAATGGGCCCAACAAAACTGGCTTCAATTTATTGCAAAAGCAACTGCATCTCAAATGCAGACTGAGACTGTAGAGCAGGTCAGTCACTGAATATCATTCTATCCTTATCCACCGACTCTAAGCCCCCGCGGGATACCAGGTGTCGATTCCCGTACGTCGTCTCTTTGATGCAACCATCCAGCTTTTTTGCAAAAGCGAATTCAAAACACTATCCCACCTGCAATGTGCTGTTAAGTTCACACTGTAATATCGACTCATAAAAATGTTATGCACAAATGCGACACAAAGGTGTGCAGTCTAATCAAACATGCACAAATTATTAATAAGCATTTCTAACGACGCAAGCACAAAAGTAGCATCCGGCAAAATAACAACAGACAGTGTGACTAGATGCCGGTTTGCACATGAGCATAACAGACAATTACCGAACCGTGTCAAAAATGATGCTATGAGCAACAATAGTTCTGGACTGATTTTGAGCAGGGATGGGTTCTACAACAGCAGTGTTGAATTATTCAAGGCCACAGAAATATTTTGACCTCCAGATATCCCCAAAGTCAAAACAGTCCCTGAAAGCCAATCCCTGGCTCTCAGTCACCGAGACGTGGTTAAGTAATCAGTAAACAAACACAAGTCACTTTCATCAGTCATTTTAGGTGGCACTGCAGTCCAGCAGATATAACTAAGCAGCATGTTGGCACCAGTCAAGTTCCATAGTCTTTCTATTGGCCCATCCATCTGCTGTGACGACCATGAAGTTTGGAAAAAAGCCGCAGAATGCACAGAGATGTTAGTTGGTGTTTAACGTCACTTTTCAGCACAAATATATGGCTATATCAGGGACAAAAGGTCAGGGGTGGAGAGTTATCCCTATCCAGTATAGGAAGGCCAGCGATATAATAACCTCAACCCTGGCCGCCTTTTTATTCAGCAGCCACCCAAAAAGGGAAAGGGATCGAGAGACTCATTTAAATTATTACACCAGCGCCGATAATAGGGAGAGATAACTTCACACCACAAGACAAAAATAAATCAAACAGAACTCAAATAAGCATGCATCCTTAACTAAAAATACCATATAACTAAATTAACACAAATAAAACTAAAGCCATGTTTAGTCGCCTCCGACATCCGGGCGTGGAAACGGAGTGGGACTATTCTGGTAGAATGGGAAGGAATGAAAAACAAGAAGATATATGAACCATCAATAAGAAAGGAAAAAAAAGGAAAAGATACTAAAAGATGAGAAGGTGGGGAAGTGACGGGATAAGGGGGGATTGCCCCGGGCCCACACGGGGCAAATGGATCGAGTTGCCGTTTTGGGGGAGTAAGTCAGGTGGGCACAAAGAATATATGCATTCATAGTTGAACAATGTATTCGAGTGGTGTGAGAAAACTTTACAACAATTCAGCTAGGACAATACAGCAACAGAAATGTTTTTCGTTTGACTCTACTGAAATATAGTTCATTACAAGATCAAAGTAGCAGCTTTAAGAAAATTTCTAAAATTTAACAATTTGGAATTTTGAATTTGCTACTCTGCACTAGAATGGCATTATTGCTGCATATCCGCATTAGCAACTGTTACAATTATCATGACACAGCCTCTTCCCAAATTACTTTGGGCAGTCTTGATTACTTTAACATGTGATTTAACCTTAGAATGAACTTCAGTTAAATTTCACTGAGGGTCAACCAAATGCCAGTCAGTACATGATAATCACGCAATGCAATTATCTCTAACTGCAATCAAGCAATGTTTATTACAGGCACTTTTAGCAGAGATACCCCCGAAAAACGTTTCCCCAATAAGACTGGCGGTACAAATTATGACACATTCACTACATTATAAAATACCTTTCCAATATCCCTCAGTGAATGTCAGTAGAATTTGCATTTTCTTAACAGTAAGTCAGCATTAGAAATAACTGAGTTAATCAATGAAGACTGGCTCAATGGCCCTTAGATGCATCATTTGAAAGCCTAAAGGATTAGTATTCATCAGAGCAACACTGTTCATCAAACAAGTGGTTCTGTTTCACGCTGCAGCCAGCTAAGTGCATCTTGTCGCCCAGATTTCTCTAGTTCGGGTCCAATGACATCTCGACATTTCTTGTGATAGTTGTTGATCCACGTCAGCTGCACAACAGCACATTAAGAATTCAGTTTAGTGCAGAGCATATACATCATAGTTCAACTCCCTCACACAAAAGTCAACTCGCCAACAAGTCAACTCGCACATTTTGATCGAGTTAAGGGTTAACATCCCATTTGACACAGACAACTCGCATACTCCGACAACAGATGCAAACTTTCATGGGTTTCCATGTCACGTGTATCAAACACGTGATGTTGATGTCGTTGGAAATGGGTTGCAGACAGTCGTCAGCAGGACTGACAACAAGCGTGTGACTCGACTCGTTGGCGAGATAACTTCAGTTTTGGTGAGTTGACCATTTGGCGAGTTGGCATATCAAAGACAAATTCTGCTATGATATTGCTCTGCGAAAATAACAACTAAACTAAAGCGACACAAGTGGCTATAGCCATCATTTAATTTCTACTTTTATTTAAATTCAGTCATAAATTGCAAGCAGGTAGATCAAGCTTATAAATTATGACATTTACTCAAATAAACAGCACAACTGACATTTGAAAATGCACTAGACTACACACAACAAACCTCTTCAGCTGTGAGCAGATCTTTAACAATCAGCTTGGTCTGCAGAGGTACCAAGGTCAGAGGCTCAAACGTCATAAAACACTTGTCTTTGAAACGATGCTGCAAAGTCAAACACCAAAAACTGAGCAAAACTAAATTACACACATTCAACACCCAATGCCCTTTCATGGTTATCGCACTGGTCTATCTGTGCCAGCTGTCACTTCCATGTTAAGAATTCAAGTATACTGCTAGAGCAACGTTTTACTGCCCTCATGCACTTGCTCACAACAGCTAGCAATTTTAGACTGAGAGAAGGCATTAAAAGGCTCCTGAAAGGTGTTACCCAAAGCACGATCATATTGTGGCATTATAACTGAATTATAACGCAACAAACAAGAAGCTAAGCAAATGCTGACATAGCATGATATGCAGACCGTTGGAAGCAAATTTGACGTTTCGAACACGATTTTGGGCACTTCCGATAGCCGTAGGTGCCCACATATTGTACCACTCAATTTGCTGAACGCAATTTCTCATTAGTCTTCTGTACTGATGTAATGCGTAGCTTGCACTGTTTCTTAAATTATGTTGCCATTGGAGTGTACAACTCCACATATTTCCATACCCCACTGGTCTTCGTCATTAGAATTCCAGATCACAAGATACTACGATGTGGATCAGCTTCAGCACACAGGTAGCCAAGACACCGACCTATCCTGCCCTGTGTCGATCTCCACTTTTTAAAATTGTGTGCTATATGATCACAATTCACCAATGTTACAGATCGAGAGGCAGACGGATGGACATATGTCATGCTCATAACGTAAGCGTGACAAGCATGCCGTAATACTGGCAATAAAACTCAACAGCATTAGAAAAACTGTGTCAAGTAACAACAACAACAATGCTCATTTAACGGCCCTTTTTCCGGTACTACCCGGGTGAGCCGGTACCAGAAAGGTAAAACCAATCTGGATTTACTGGATCAAGATACAATGATCTGGAGTGGCGTCATCTAGACCATATGCAATTCTGCACTTTGCCCAGACAGACAATCATGCTAAAGCACTCACCACTCAGTTTTTACAGGTCAGATGCCCTTCCTGCTGCCTAATCAACAGCGTCAAAGCATTGAAGGCACCACTGTGTCAAGTAATAAAAAACAAATTATAACATAGGCTCAGAATGGCAGCTAGTAACTGCTGCTCTGCTATGAATATAAGAAAAGAAAATTTATAGGGCACTAATCTAACGACCTAAACAGTCACAAAAACTTTGTTGCTGAAGTGAGTTTTATTTCAATTTTAAATTTATAAGCTACACTGCAGCTGACTGTACCGGTGTGCTTGCTTCAACAACCAACACCAGATTTTCAATACGTATTCCAAACTGGCCGTCTTCGTAATACCCAGGTTCTGCAACAGCATTTCAAATACAAGTTATGTATCAGCAGTCTATACTTGAAAAGAAAACACAAATATAACTGAATAACATGGAAAAACTATGAAAAAAGTCGCAAACGAAAACTGACCGTCGCTAAGAACCATGCCTTTCTCCAGCGGAACAGTGTCGGTCAGTGCTCTGGTACCAATGTTACATGGACCTGAACAAACCAGCACATCATCACACCATGATTCATTGCTTCTTCTGCCACTACTCACATGCCATGCTAATCTTTGCACTGCAATTATGACATTATGACTGTTGGTGGCGCTGGCTCAGTGGTAGAATGTTGGTCTTTGGCCGGCGAACTTTCCCTGTCCTGCACCCAACCTGCAGCTAACGGGTGACCACTCATGTGGGTAAGCCGTCCGCAGCAGGTCAGCCAACTAGGTCAACTGAGCCTTTCATCCTTTTGGGGTCGATAAATGAGTAGTAAGCTGATATCAGCTTACGGGTGCACAGACTTCAGCAGCTATTTTCAGGCGGGCTCAGAGTCTAAGTTGGTTGGCCTAGGCCTGAGCTGGCGGCTGCCCAGTGCTGGTCAAGCACCATTGGCAGCCCTGCATGGCAGCCTAGGCCTAGCCTATGTATAGCTGTCCTGCGTGACAGATGTATGCCTATAGTCTGTTGTTGGTCGAGCATTTGACTTGATTCTATTAAACGAATATTATTATTATTACTATTATAAAGAATAAAGTCATAAGATCATCGATAAACTGATTTTTTCTGATACTGTGAACGACTGGCTCACACTGAGAATCAGAAACAAGTAACTGCACAATGATCTGTTCACAGTGTCATCTTAAAGAAGATCTAGAAATGCCGTAGTAAATCAACTGTCAGAACTACATAATGTCAGAAATAAAAAGCTGATGATGCTAAGCTCAGGTGGTTGTCAAATTCTGCTAGCCGACGAGTGTGCAGCATGACATCAGTTGCCGACTCACAAGAGCAAATCTTGCATTGTCAGCATGCCATCATTCTCTGTCGAATTTGGCACTATACAAGTTGATTATTTACTGACTTCAGCAACTGTGACATGATCACTGTGATTGACGTGTGTCTAAAGCATGTTCTGGTCATGCAATGTCGACTAATACACGAGAGACAAAAATAATGTAAACAGACAACATAGACATCTCACTAAATAATTAAATTAGAAAAATTACAAATGAATGTGTCAGTGACTAACTGGTTAACACATTACGCAGAACTACAGAACTGCTAAATTAATGCACACACAAACAACAGATTTGACAACAAAACAACTACAACCAACCTTCGTGAACATTAAGAAATGAGCCAACACCATGACCAGTACCATGGAGGTAGTCCAGCCCAATCTGCCACAAATGTTGTCGGGCAAACGAATCGAGCAAATAGCCTGCACATTATATTGCATCAGTCTTTGCATGAACTTCTGACTAGAGTACACTCACTACAGCACACATCTCCACCATGGCGTATTAACACTGGCACAGAGTCATCATTAGCAAGCAAAGCAGATATACGAGACTCAATTCTCCCACAGTGTGCCGTGACTGGTTTTTCTAACTTCACTTCTTTCACTTTTCACATCAACTGCCTACTGGACTGTCTTAACCCTAACCCATACCTTCCAAAATTAAGTCAACTCTATTCTGGTGCATAGTCTACCCATCTCCAAAGTTTGTAAAACTCTACCGATAAACTTTGTTTTTCTCCTCACAAACATATGCACAGCAGTGGAAACAGGAACCCCACCAAAAATGGTGGAGGTCACAATGCTCACATGGTGACAAATGTCAAACTTTTGCTTGCAGACGCGTGCTAATATTGCAGACACAACTGTACCATAAAACAAGTGTGTCTGGCAACAATGTTATGCGACTCTAGACAGGTCCCATTTTGAGTAGTTTATCACACTTTGGCTATTACTTGTCATGGTCAGAGTACCAAATTATATTCACCCACTCCTAAGAAAAAAAAGCATACATTCTGGGGAGGAGAAGTGACAATTTGGGGCTTAATAGGCTCATATATAACTGACTATTGAAGCATTTTGGCCATGTATGTTAAAAATCTTACCATCGTACTCGAGTTGTACAGTGAGCAATATATGTGAATACCACACGACGTGCTGCAGACATGATCATAAAATATCCATCAAGAAGAGCACATAACAACCGAGAATAATCACCGGTGATACTTGTCGTGACAGTTTCTGTCACATTTCTGTGGTCCTACAAGTCTACAACTGTGATTAGCAAAAAACTTACTACGATAAAAATGACAAAAATCGTACTAGACCTTTAACCGGTGGAAATATAAGTTGAGCAAGTGCAATGTGTCCTTTTAACACTCGTGTGTAACATTCCTAAATCACAATAACAACCCATCACTAACGAGTATAATGTGCACAAATCTCAATGCAATAACATGTGTTGTAGATGTTTGATAAAACGAGCATTCTTGAGCAATGAAACAAGAGATGACACACGACACAACTATTGTACAGTCATTAGTATAATGTCAACAACGTGTGTTAGCTAGAATCCAACGTTGAGGACTGGTGCACATTGCTGGAGAAAATTTTTACAGCCTGGATACCTTTGGTGTTGCAACTAGTTCACTCACACCAGGTCTCTCTTCACTGGTGTTACCTAGACATGTCTCGGAACTCTTAGACCAATCAAACAACAACAACAACAAAACTTTAAACGTAACTACAGTGAGAAAACTGAATAAAAATCTGTACGCATGTTTCATTGAGACATATGACAAAGGACTCAATGTCCCATGTCACATATCACATGTAATAAATATGATGTGAAAACACACAATCACACCAGTTATAAATTGTTACCTTCTCAAAATCCGTTGGGATTCCAAGATGCAGGGTCCGTGTTACATCTGTTGTGCCGTCCCTGCAACGTTACATGGTACTCAATTAACCAATGTCAGCGAATGAGCCAATACGTCAGCAGTCGTAAGAAAAGAAGCGTTAACACAGATACATATCTGGAACAAATGACTATCTCTCTCCATCAACCTGCAATTCCACAGCAGGTTTGCAGCAGACAAAAATCATAAGATGCGTGACTACTCACCTGAATTGTGCACCACTGTCTAGCAGGTAAAGCTGATCCAGTGTGATTACTTTGTCTGTCTCAGCCGACGGTCTAAAACAACACAAAAGTTCATTACATTACATGTATATGCATGCTCAGTTTTTTTGCTTAACTCGCCTTCCTTTTTATTCTAGATTTAGATGCGTCTCCAAAAAGGAACATTCAGGCATATTTGGAACAGGTTTTTACAGGCCTGATGCTCTTCCTGTCGATCACCCAACTATCAACCATCAAATCTGTGTAGAGAACTCACAAGCATCGAAGCCAACCATCAAAAAATCACCTGCTTGCGTTATCATTTCTTGATCTGCTAACTTGATTCCCAAATGGAGAATCGATGCAATCTTTAAAGCCCAAATTTTGCAGATGCATCGAACAGCATTTTATTTAATTGTTAAAACTCTAGCTTACAGCAAAGCAAAACAGTCAGCTATTTAAGTGAGTCTATAAAATAAAACTGTATATAAGCACAAATCAAAACAGCCTTAATTACAGAATTACATTACTTCTTGGCAAAATTTCTCCTAAAACATTTACACACAACGTTTTGTGGCCACTACACAGGTCAACCTGTGTTTGCCAGCATCACCAGTCAAGAAGTGGAGAATGCAGCAGTTATATTGTATGCATTTAGGGCTGTCACAGATTGATCAACTAATTTCTCCACAACGATTAATCAACTTATAATTTTTAAATCATCAACTAAAATATTTTAGTCATAGGGCATCTTTGCTGTTCTTTATCACGGTCCTGTCTTCAAAAATGGTGCATTTTATAGCTGTGGTTATTACAGTAACAAACCCCGTGCTTGCAATTAATGGACTAAATATATTTTAGTCATTTGACAGCTCTAGCATGCATGCCTTCAACCAGTGCATTAAAATTATGCAGAAGCTAGTTAGTCCTACACTATCTCTCTACTGTATACACAGTAGATGCATTTCATAATAATTACTACAAATTATAACTGAGTTTTACATTACTGCCAACGGTGAATCTGTTGTCTAACGGCATAACGAGTAACAGTCAGTGATGGAGATCCAGTTGTTAACCTGTAATGGATGATCGAGGCGTTAGCTCCGACAGAAGATATTGTACTAAAGCTCAAGCTGACATAGTCACTTTGCTCTCTACCAACATGCACATCTGAGTATTCAACATTCACAATGCACTACTCAATATGGAAATAAATGTAGGAATAGTACTAAATAAACCAATAATTTCGTTAATTAATATCGTTAGCATAAACTGGAGGACTCTTTAGCACCATTAATTCAGTAACAGCTCATTTCGTGATGAAAGCAATATAACAACTAAAGTGCTATTTCTACTGAGATGCTGCCACCAATATTACTGTAACGCTCCAGAAAAAGCTCATCTTCATTTCCAAGGCTCGGAACCAAAAGTGAATATACGCTTTAATGTTGTACCTGCTGTATGAAACTACACGGTGTTAAAAAGATTTACTACTTACTAACAGCATTAATTTATGAAGTCTATAACTGCATCCGTGTACCAAACCAGGCATTCGGATATTTAAAATCACAATAAACAATGAAGTCACAAAAAATAATAGATAATTAATGCTATTCACATTAACATTGAGCAATTTGGTGACAGAAGCTTTGCTGTTGCAGGGCCTCGGGTAATCTGTCAACAAAATATTACAGTTGTTATTAACATGCCTAGCAAACTCATTCACTTACTTCCTAACTGTTTCAGCATATTCACCAGCAGAAACTTCTGTCAACGTGCCCTTAGGAGCTTCTCTCTCCAGCCACGAAAAAAACTCACACAGAGCCACGGCATCTTTGATCTTCATTATGACACACATAGATCAAAGCAACCTTGTCACTTGAAACAGTCTAATGACTTGTTTAATGCAACATGGTATTATGATACCAGTGATAGT
>Ga0209782_1001320_pt1 | contig 12738 bp, 9 predicted proteins | sample WorMetmaBAHAMAS1_FD_187390 | JGI IMG/M metagenome (GOLD analysis project Ga0209782, IMG submission 187390) | Marine gutless worms symbiont microbial communities from Max Planck institute for Marine Microbiology, Germany - Inanidrilus... | ecosystem: Host-associated > Annelida > Digestive system >... | reverse complement strand
ACAATCGCCGAACTCAAGGAAGCGCTTCAGTTGATCTGGGACAACCTGCCACAGGGACCGATTGACACGGCTGTTAAAGACTTCTCAAAGCGACTGAAGGCTTGTGTTGAAGCTGGTATCAATATATAAATTTGTAAAAAAAAATTCGACAAAACTCAAACAGTTGCCGAGAAAACGGCAAAAAACTTTGGGGGGCTACTTTTTTTGCCGCACCCTGTAGACAACGAATCGATTAAGTGGAGTTTGAGCATTATCGTTCAAATATTTCGTGCTCTGCCTAACAATTTGCTGTCAACCGACGTTCGTTGCCTGCATAGTAATTATACTTTGTGGGACGCGTGCAATATGGTCGATTTTTACCGCGCGACGCTATGCTAAGCACAGTACATGCCGTCGTCGTGTATGTGTCCATCCATCTGTCTGTGTGTGTGTCTGTCACACTTTGGTATTGTGTAAAATTGTGATATTACTCGGCATCACGTTGACATTTTGACGACGTGATGGTGGCTAGTATCACCTTTTTATGATTTTTGCAGTTTTTGATCCATGGCTGTTAACATGATAGATAAACTGCAGTTTTTATCATTTATAACTGTTAAAGACCTGCTGAGATTCACGTCTAAATCGGGCAGATTCTCAGCATTTAATAGTTCTCAGCAATAACTGGTATTTACCTGGGGATGGCATATGGACTACGGGGCTGATGAAGCCCTGCCTCTTTACTATACCGATATCCATACCAGTATGGTTACTAGATGACACCAACATGCTGGTAGTGACTCCCTCCGGCCACCTGTCCCGACAGAATTGCGTTGTCAACTTGTAATCGATTTTAGTCAATGATTAATCGACCAAAGCCCTGCGATTAATCGACTAAAGATATTCTAGTTGCATGACAGCTCTAATGTATGTCACATTACACTGTTGCACAGTATTACATGCCAGTTCACTTTGTGATATCTTCGTAAAGAAACTGTTTGTTTGTTTGTTGACTATACGTAGAGGGCACTTGAAGAAATTCGCTTGGACGTTGGTTCATCAAGACTACACATTATCAACAATTCCCCATGTGATTTAATACTTCATGATCCATTCAGTAAGATGCAGCTCAAGTCAACAATGGTGCGTGTGACTTGTGTGTCTCGTTTTCGACTGTGTGTGTAGTTTGTAGTAGTGATTTCACTGTAGTTGAAACGTTGCCAGTTCCAGAGTTTATGGAAGATATCAGTGCAAATTTGTCAGTGGCTGTTGCAAGTTCTGATGATCGTCACTAGATTGAGTTAGCAGGAAATTGCACATGTGGATTTATTTTTTAAGCTAAAAGCAATTAATAATTTGAGCAGTGGTCACATGCATGTGTGTGTGTGTGTGTGTGCATGCAGTCCAGTCCATTGTTAGTGTTGGACAGTAGCACATATGTCATTATGGTGGCCAGCGTTGATTGTCCAGACACCACACATACTGTGTTGCCGCCAATAGAGATCACGTTGACGTCACAGAAGGCTTACTTCATTCTTGTGTCTGGTCAGCCTCTACGTGCCAAACTTGTGAGTAGTTTAGTTTTCATTGCTGATCAATTGCAGTAGAACTTCAGTAAGTTTCTTCATTTTTAGCATGCATCACCAGCACTAGTGCTAGATGCAAGCTATTGCTACAGATATCTGTACGTAGCATGGCATTGGCCTGTCTGTGTGACTTTCTTCATGTGTGTATGTTGGTCATAACTCATAGTTCTGTGAGTCACTGCAGTGCATAAAATTAATATGATTCCATTTGAAGCTGAAGTGACCCCAAAGTCGACTCTTAGTCAACTGAATTGAAATCGAATGACTTGACTTTACAGGAATGTTACTTAATTTGCAACTTCAAATGAGTCTATTTCAGAAATGGCAGTTCACTTGTGTGATGTTTTAAAACTGTTGAGTGTTGATTTGTTTATTGTAGCAATGTAGTTTTGTTCACTATAGCTATAATGCTATTCTTTTGGCCTGCCACACACTTTTTATTGTCTGTCTAGTGCACTGAATAGACTACCTAATTGATTTTTCCATCTGTGTGTTTGAGAACAGATTGGCTGCGAACAATTACGTTGACAATTTTTTAAACCAATTTTTACCAAATTTTGCACACGGCTCGGAAATGTGGTCAGTTCAACGATCATTGATGGCAGTTTTAAGTTTTTGTTTACCACATTTTTCAACATATTGGCATAAAATTACACGTAGAATTAAAATTAAGAAACCCTGACTTTGTAGTCGGTGGTCTGCAATACTGGAAATAGAAGTTAGATTTTAAAGAGGTGAAAATTCCAGTTTCAGTATTGAGTACATCCATGTTGAATGGTTATATCTGATATTCTTGACTGAGGTGCACCAAATTTTGCATGCGACTCAGAATAGTGGTCCGTTTCATGTCTGGTGTTTCTGAGAACAACTGGAAGTAGGTGTCCGATTTTTAGAGATGTGCAAAATCCAGTTTTAGCTGTTTTTAGGCTCTATACAAATACTCAATACATTTCAACAGATCGGCACAAAATTTCGGATGGAGGACAAATTAAGCAACTCAGCTGTCAACAAAACCAGAAATAGAAGTCTAATTTTAGAGAGCTGCAAATTCCGGTTTCAGTTTTTATTAGCACACTATAAAACAATATCGTTTGCATTTCTTCAGTGATTTCAGTTGAATTTGGCACCCAGCTCAGAAATGTGATCTGCGTGATGTCTGGTGTTTCGGAAAGACAGCAGAAGTATGATACCTAATTTTAGAGGTGTGCATTGGATAGACCCGAGTTCGATAGAACACTTTTGTGTTGTTTATGTATTGATTGTTTGTTTTCTTGTTGTTGTGGTAGACTAGATTCCAGTGCCTACCGTTTTGTTTATGCCTTTAGCAACTTCTAAATTGAGACTATAGATTTGTCATTTCAAATTGTCCTCATTATCTGGGATTGTCCATGCCATGATGTCAGATCGTCATAAATATAATATTTGCATTCAGATTTGTTCATGTTTGCTACTCAGTATTGTTAGTATGCAGTGAAGTGATGTGGGTGCATACAATCTGCTACAATATACAATGCTGTAAAATAGTAAAGCTGTTCTGTGTAACTACTAACTTATAACTGAACTAGTTACTTTTCTGACACAGTGGGAACATGAAGTCATTGTTATCACACTTACTGTTAAAACGCAATATGTTAGTCACAGTTACATTGTTCACTGTTACTGGTGTTACTACTGACATAGATCAGCAGCAACATAGGATATTGGAAAGAATGTGGAGTAATTTTCATGTACAACAGACAACACGTTAGCATGATATGATGGCATAGAACTAGAATTGAGCCAGACGTAGACAGCATGGACTCCACAGGGATGCTACACTGTGTCTCAAAAAAACGACACTGATGTAGCACACTGTAACTTCAACGCACATCAACCGATTTTGGTAATTTCTGGCAGAGATTTAGCAGAGTGAGTATGCTATTAAGTATTGATTTGTTATCCCACCATCCTTTGCTAGTGTCTCTGCACTACCTGGGAAAACATAAACCTCAGAAATTGGGTCTCTTCAGTCATGCTGTATACCGAAAATAACACTGATTTGGCTTGCTATATCTTTCACATTCATCAACCAATTTTAATAATTTTCAGCAGGAAATAACTGTTGAGTTTGAGCTATCATAAGCCTATTTAATTTGCCATGTCCATTCGCTATTACGTTCTTATATCTGTGAGATTTTGAAGGCAGAAATGACACATTTTCAACGTCACTGGTTGTTAGTAAACACTTACACAAGCCAGTTTGACTGAAAATACCCAATTTTCTGGGTTCATGTTTCCCAAGGTAGTGCAGAGACATTAGTTAGGAGAGGCAATATAACAAATCACCGTTCCATAGCTTACTGTCTCAGCAATATCTCTGCCAAAAATTACTAAAATTGGTTGATGTGCATTGACATTATAATGTGCAACGTCAGTGTCGTTTTTTGAGACACAGTGTACAAGCTCAAATTCTCTGACAACATTTTGAAAGGACAAGGACATACAGATATCTTTGCAAATTATCCTATTTAGCTGCATTAGAAAAATCATTGAATGGTTGTTATTGTTACAGCTGACATTCCCAGTTGACTTGTAACAAAACTAACTATGCCAATTAGCACTTTGGCAGCACTTACACAAGCCAGTTTGACTTGACTCGTGAGGCCCAAATTTACTTCAAGTGACTTATATGACACGACTCCCGGGTCTAGACCATGAGCTTTACAAAAACAGCTGAACCAAGTGAGATGCCATTTAGGATGTAAGTCTGGGCCCCAAGGAACTGTTATAATTACTATTACAAAGAAACGTATCTGTTCCCCGAAGAGAAGCAAGAGATGTGGCCTGTGAATGATTTTACCCTTTTTGATGGGTTGTTGCTTTGAGATCATTCAGTATACAACCTGAAAACCTGTGTCCCACTTATCCTTTGAGGTTTGCTTCTGAAAGAAGTGGAGGAAGAAGCCTAAGAGAAATGACCATCAAAATGGAGGTGATGTTAAACTGTTACTTACCGTATTACTGGAAGTATTTGATGTCAGTAGTTTTCTGGTGTAGTTTGAATACAAGCTAAAGAAGCTGCTGACTGGTGCATCACTTGTCAGGTGTGTCATCACTGTATTAGTTGACATGGCTTAATGCGTTAATTAGCTATTGACGCAGCACATCACTAGTTACTCACTTCAGTGCCTTAGAAATCAGTGCTTTAAAATTCAGATGTTTTTTGTGTTAATTAATATATAATTTCTTTACTTACTCAGAAGCTGTATCATTATTATCTGTACATATTTTTATACTGCATAATTGTGAATATTTAACTGAAGATAAAAAGATGTCTTTTAAGTAGGGCAAACAGTGCATGGATAGTTCACTTCTGGAAGAAAATTTAGTCTTTTCCGTGGAATTATGGTACAGTAACATAAATAAAAATGTCCTTCCTGTTATCCTTGATTGATTCAATATTGGGCTATATTCTTCACATTGTGCAGATGTGAAGTATTTAATGCATCATAAAAGGCACCAAAATACTCCTTTGAGCTGTTTATTGTTTAAAATGTAGTGTGATACTCTGTATTTGTAATGTATTTGTCAAGAATGGCAATTTTTTCACTTGTTGGGTGCTGATGTTCCTATCATGGCCGATACTGTTGTCCAAGCTGTTGTAAAGGCCAATCGACAAAGTAATGAGCATGGGCAATTTTCAAACCCCATGGCTTCAAAATCCCCAGAACAGATTTTGATGAAACATAGAATATATACCGTGTCTCAAAAAACTGTGCCATCTTACTTTTTAGTGGAGCCTCTCGCACACTGCGAAGCACGACTCAAGTAGTCACGTTTCTGTCCATTTGTGACGAAAAAATTTTTGTCCGAGGCCCAATTGACAAGTCACGTCAAAAGTGGTAGTGTCTTGAAAACGGTCCTAGATAAAGAAGTTGAAACAACAGTCCACAAACACGTCGTATACAGCCATTTTATAGCAGCAACTGTGATGACCTTATGTGTATGTCAAGGTCATTCATTAATTGCAAGCTTTTTTACCATGCGACGCTGTGCTAAGCGCGTTATATGCCGTCGTAGTGTGTCTGTCTGTCTGTGTGTGTGTGTGTGTGTGTGTGTGTGTCTGTAACACTCCGGTATTGTATGAAAACTGCTAAACGTAGTATCACGAATTATCCTATACGTTTAACATTAATGCCACACGATAAAGGCCTGTGACTCTAGTGGGATGTTTTGTAGTTGCAGAATTTCTACTGACAAGCGTGTCGCGCAGTCGCTGTGCCATAGCAGAGCTTCTTGTTTTAAGTAAGTAAGTAATGAGTTTATATAAAACCAAAATCAAATGAAAATTAGGGCACATTAAGAGACTTGCTAGGTGGTGATGTTAAAGGCTGTCTGGCAGAGGTGGGTTTTTAAATGTTTAAATGTAGAAAAGGTTTGGCAGTCATGAATGATATTCTCAAGGTAATTCCAGATAGTTTTGTGCAGTGTTATGATAGAATAACCTGCTATGTGAGGTAACTGATGTCTTACTGTGTGCAATGTCAATTAAGTGTTGAAATGTTAATGTGTGAAAGATAGCCATGTGTCTGTTGACAGCTTTGTATACATTGATTACTCAGCTGAAGTTGCTGATGCCACAGTTGTACTTCAGAGAAGCGAAGTACAGTACAGTGTGACTGTGAAAGATTGGGTTCAGCCAAATGATACTGATGTCTACCCAGGATTGTAGGTATCCTGTTTGTGTATCCTGTAATAGGTACTTCTAACTGGCGTAGATGACATTGTCTAACTAATTTAGCCCACAAGGCAAACTTGCCAGAAGGGCTATATATTTTGCCTGCGTTAATTTCTTTCTTTTTTTATCTCTTTTTTTAATGATCGATCAGAGAACAATTATCTCAGGATCCGCTGGATTGATTTTCGCAATTTTTTCACCAAATGAAAGCGTTTTGGGTGCAGATGATCAATCTGGACCTCTTCTTCCGATATCTCAAGGGATGTTGCCATGGCAACCAATTTTGTGGAAAAATGGCAAACTCCCCTCATTCGTCGCTCTAGCATTCTGAAACGGAATGGGATATCGCTATCTCGTTGTGAGCATTAATAGTGTAAATGATGCCTCTATATCGTGTACAAATTTTGTGAACTTTGGTCCAGTAACTCCAGAGTTGACAGAGCTCATTCGTGAACGTCTGGTATGACACGGCCAAAAAAACTGGCATATTTAGTTGAAATCTCAGGATATACTGCACAGATTTTCGCAATTTTTTTACCATATGAAAGCACTTTGGGTGCAGATGATCGATCCGTTCATTATTTTTTTATTTGTCATGGGACATTGCCATGGCAACCAAGTAATGTTGATAGAAACGAGAAAGTAATGAAGGGGGACTGATACCACCTGCATTCTTTGCACTAGTGTTTGAAAACAAATTGGAATATCATTATGTGTACATTAGCAGCAGTGATGATCAGGCTCCATCTGATATAAATTATATCAGATGGAGCCTGATCATATAAAGTTGGTGGGCTTCTGACCAGTACCTCTGTTAGTATATCTACGTTGGCATGTTTCACTAGTACTTACTAGGGAGCAACACTGCTGCTTCGAGGGGGCTATACACTAGGCTTTACCACGCATGTCTAGTTGTTGACTTTTGAGTGCTATGTAAATATACTACAGTGAGCTGTAATAAGAAAAGAAGTCAATGCTAAAGTCAATGGGAGAGCACCATTTTTATACCCCCACCTCTCCCAAACCCCTGAACCAATTTTGATGTCACTTCAAGTATATTACTATGTCCACCCAATGGACTCGATGTGCAAAATTTGATTGGAATTGATTTAGCTGTTATGCTGCTGCATATAGATGAAAACTTCATGTGGATTTGTTTATTTACATATCCATCACTCAGTCTATCTGTTTCTTGTTCATGGCTACACTACAGTCACAGTTTTATGGCAATTTTAATGCTTAGTGGCTCAAACGACATGTTTTCGCAACCATTATTGCTTTCTTGGGGTTATTTTGATACTGCTCCCCAACAACATTTATTAATGGGGTCACCCCCCCCCCAAAAAAAAAACAACAACAACAATTTTTGGAGTGTGAATAGGCGTTTTCAAGCCAAATGTGCAAAATATTAAAACTTGTATGTTATGAATTCTGTTGAACCGATTTCAGCCAAATTTTGAACAGTGATAAAGACCATCAATATCTCCTTGTTGGTTGCCTAAATTCTTGCCCCACAAATTTAGGATGGTGGAAAGCCACCATCTTGAAAATTATAAATCCCTGTATCTTTAGAACCGTTTTACTAATTTTGACAAAATCTTGGCTCAAATGACATGTTTTTGTGACCCTTAGTGCCTTTTGGGAGTCTCATTGACATCAGTCCATTTAGAAGGTCAAATCCCCAGAAACCCCAATTACAGGGGAGTGGATAGGCTTTTTCAAGGCAAACGAGGGAAATATTAAAAGTGGGAATACTAAAAGTTTAATAGTACGAAAACTATTGAACCAATTCCAGCTTAATTTTACTAAATGATAAAAACCGTAAATTGTTTTTTGTGGGTCATTCAAATTCTTTTAGTACTCTTTGCGAGTTGTCTAATTTTTGTCCCACACATCCAAGATGCGGATGGCCGCCATCTTGAAAAAATCAATAAATTGCCATATCTGTGCAACGTTTGACTGATCTTCACAAAATTTGAAGTGCAAAATATTAAAAATTGTATATTAAGAAAACTAAACTGTTTCCAGCCAAATTTTGAACAACGATAAAGAGCACCGTGATCTCTTTGTGGATCAGGCAAATTCTTACCCCACAAATGCAAGATGTTGGACGGCTGCCATCTTGAAAATTATAAATTCCTATATCTTCAGAACCATTGGACCGATGTTGACAAAACTTGGTTCAAATGACGTGTTTTGCGACCCTTAATGCCTTTTGGAGGTCTTATTAACACCACTGCTCATTTAGGGGGTCAAACCCAATTCCAGCTTAATTTTACCCAGTGATAACAAGAAATCTGCTATGGCAGAGAGACCGTGTGATGCGCTTGTCAGTATAGAAAAAAACTTGCAATCGATGAATGACCTTGACATACACCCAAGGTCATCACAGTTGCTGCTATTAAATGGCCATATGGCATATCACTTCTTGTTTGTGGACTGTTGTTTCAACATCTTTATCATGGATCGTTTTCAAGACACTACCACATTTGAAGTGAACGAGACTGCCTGTGCCCTTGAGAACTCATTCATTTTTGACAACAAAGCTTAAATTACAAGCCACATGTGCTTTCTAATTTATGTGTAAACATATCGTAGTTAAATCGCATTTTTATAGGTATTACAAAGGTTTCTGACAACAAAAGTGACCTTTAAACTCACTCAAGGTCATCAGCAATCATGCCATTCGATAGACCATATATGATTTCCTATTTGTCTTCCATTGTAACTATGTTTCTGTCGTACATCGTTTCTGAGATAATATCGCTTATTTCCGAAAATTCAAAGACGTCACGTGACCGTGACCACGCCTATTCAAGGGACACTTTGTAATCCCAATTCTAAACCTCCACCTGGTTCCGAAGATATCGTAGGGGAGACAAAGAATTTAAATAGATCACGTGACCATATCCACTCCCCTTTTGGGGGGATTTTTTATTCTTTTGGTAAGATTTGATATACATCACCTGTGTACAAAATTTGACATCTCTAGCTTTAGCCATTCCTGAGATAGCCATGACCTACCGGTGTACTAAATTTGAAATCTCTACATTGACTGACTACAAATGACATGTTTCGCGATCATCACTGCCTCTTAGGGATCTCGTTTATATTGCTGAGTAGTGATAAACTGCCGATTTTTGGACCATTTCTACTTCCGGTTTCCGCCATCTTGGATTTTAGCAAAGAATATTTAATGACGACCTCAATAAGTAAGTAACGTAACATAATATTTTTTGTATTTTTTCGTGTATTTTGCCGATTTTATTGAAAAATACATGCGCCGCAAGCGTTACGGCGTGCCGCATCATTAAATATTCTTTGCTAAAACCCAAGATGGCTGAAACCGGAAGTAGAAATGATCCAAAACCGGCAGTTGTAAATGAACAATATCTTTATGAATTACTATATTGAAGTTGACTAGGTCTAGCGTTGTCTAGCCTATGTATTGCTACTTAGTTGAAATGGATAGGCTAGATAATAATGATAGGTTAAATAAGCAGTGTAGAGAAACGTCCGAGTAATTAGTGCAATGGCGTGGCATATACATGAGAATTATTAAAAAACATGTCTAGACCTAGTAGAAGTATGTTAATTTAGGCTAGTCAGCCTAACTGAGCGCAAGGCATGTCTTGGTTAAATCGCTAGTCCTAAGAATAGAATTTAACTTAGGGTTATGCATACTCTCGTGCAACGATGATGCGTCAGTGTAAATATTAGGCATATAGGTAGCCTTAGCTGCAATGCGGAATAGATCTGGACGTAAAATAACACGCAGAACTGCCACCATAATCATACTAGCAGGGATAAACTGCCGGTTTTGGACCACTACTACTTCCGGTTTCTGACATCTTGGCCGCCGCCATCTTAAGCAAAGAATATTTAATGACCACCACAATAAGTAAGTAAGAGATTATTGGATTTTTCCCAAGATTTTCTGGCATTTTTTGTAGCGAAAATGCCAAAAATACCAAAAAAATCCAGGGATTTTTTTGTTATTTAGCCTTAGGAACCGACTATTTAATATTATTTAAATATTATGTAATATTTTTTGCTCAAGATGGGAAATTCCAGAGTTTGGGAAATTTCTACTATATTCTGTGGTTATAATGGTTATAAATGTGGTTATTGGCCAGGCTAGGGCTAGCAGACCTACTAGGGTTTTGCATATACTTATGGAGGATTTATATATGGTATTTATTTTATTTATTTATTTAATATGTTTTATTAATCTTTTATTTTAAATCTATGACCACGTTTGTCATGGTGATGATGGGAAATCCCCAGAGTATGGGAAAACCCCACCGTTCTCTGACACTTTTGGACCATTTCAAATGCCGTTTTCATGTGCTCCCAGGTATCAGTATCGGATTCCAGTAAACTGTCATACCAGGCAGCAGCGGACTCCACCAAAAGGACCTTGAAAAGGGCCGCTTTCTTGTGATCCTCGAACCCTTTGTGTGTGCAGTAGTTGTCAAACTGCCTTATCCAATCTTTGGCGTTCTCCGTGGTCAAACCCCTGAAGTTTTTGAGTAAGAGATTATTTGTGGGATTCAGCCATTTCAGGCTCGGAATCCAGACAGAATCAACAGCTACAACAATAGCAAAGGTGGAGCGACAGTTACAGACAACGACTAGTTAGTCGCTACTCAACCGACGACAACCGACGGCGGCATGTGGCTGTGCAGCTGCTTATATATGAGGTAGACCTGGCCTGGAAGCCTACCAGCCAGACGGGCGGCCTGCCGTGGATGCCAGCGCTAGCAGACTCTGCGACATTCTGGACAGCGGGCTACGCCCGTGTGGCGGATGGAAGAATCCAGCCGGCACAGACCCCAAAAGTACAAAAGGCTGAGTTGGCCTGGTTGGCTTATCTGTAGCGGATGGTTTTCCCATACTAGTGGTTACCCATAGCTGCAAGTCGAGCGTAGGACAGAGAAAGTTCGCTGGCCAGTAACCGACATTCTACCACTGTGCTGTACAAACAATCTAGTACACAATCGTGACTATTATGGTGACTATTAAGTTGCTGGAAACTGTATAATCAGTAATCTTTGTGACACAATTATAATAGGGCCCATCAGTAAATAAAGAATATTTATCCCAGATCCAGTTTTACTCGATATTTAGTGAACTTCCGCTGTTGAGCAATATGGTTGTAATCATAACAGTTTGCGTGAAAGTTGCAAATTCTACATTTTTAGTCACAAATAAAAGGACAAAGTGGGCTGAGTTATCGAGGTACTATTTATGCATGTTGTTTCGTAAGGTATTTTTTGATTATTGAAGACTAATATAGGAAACGTTGTGTATTGACGCCTGTGTTAAGCTTACCATTTTCACCGGAAACAGAAATAACATAGATATATTCTTATATAACTGATGCGCCCTATTGTTCATTTCATACATCAGAACTCCAGACAATGACTTAAATAATTTCCATGGATTGAATTTTTTGTTTCATAATGAGTAACGACCATCCTTTTGATTGTCTTTTGGTATTGGATCGAAACAGCCTAAACTGTTATCACACAAACAACTCTGTATGATAGCTAATAAACACCAGGTTTCTGTTACCAATACCTTGCTGTACTTTCAGTGGAGTCACACCCCATGGGACATACAAAATATATAGAAAAAATTGATCGCAGTTTATCAAATGTTGTATAAGCCAAAGCTCTAAAAACAGCAAAAAATTTTAAACACATGCGCTATCACATTTGTATCTGTCAATCTCCAGATTTAAATATATAACCTAGTGCATACCGTACATACATACATACATACAGCGCCAAAATCGTATAATGAATCAGAGGCGCTGACACAGGGTGACTAGACAGTAAAAGCATTGAAGCAGCATTTTACGTACATTAATTAATAAATCACACCAAATTCTTTAATTACCTTGACATTTCGGTCTCATCACGAGACCTTCATCAGAAGAAGCTGGTACTCAGTTCTTCTGGATCTTGATGTGACGATCAACTGTCACATCAAGAAAACCTTGCTAAATTATGAATCGTGATGAGGACAGCTATCAACTGAGTCATGCCTACGACCATTTTCTTGATGTGACAGTTGATCGTCACATCAAGATCCGGAAGAACTGAGTACCAGCTTCTTCAGATGAAGGTCTCGTGATGAGACCGAAATGTCAAGTAATTGATCAAACTCATGCAACGTCACTTCCGGTGACCTAATTACCTACTTAACGCTTCTCGGTGAAAACAGGGAAGAAAGTGCCATGGACCAGTGCTGCAGCTCTCACTTAGATAAGTGATATAAATTCATTTGGCGCTACTTAATTGTTATAAACAAGATCCTCTTATGTCATAAAGGAAAACTTATATATACAACTGTTGAAAGACGCACATTAATTATTTAATTGATAATTACAAAGCTATTTGTATAGCTGTAATTTCCACTTCCAGTAGACTTCCAGTGCCAGTTCATAAC
>Ga0209782_1001319_pt1 | contig 12742 bp, 12 predicted proteins | sample WorMetmaBAHAMAS1_FD_187390 | JGI IMG/M metagenome (GOLD analysis project Ga0209782, IMG submission 187390) | Marine gutless worms symbiont microbial communities from Max Planck institute for Marine Microbiology, Germany - Inanidrilus... | ecosystem: Host-associated > Annelida > Digestive system... | reverse complement strand
GATAATATTTCAGCGGGAGTTATACTGAAAATGCGTGAGTCTCACGCTAGATGCGTGAGACTTGGCATGTCTGCAGTTACGGGAAAATTGGTACACGGATACGGATAGGATACGGATATTCTTTTCCACGATCATGCGGATACGGATACGGATACGGATACTTGGTAACGGATACGGATAGGATACGGATACCAAAAAGTGATATCCGCGCACCTCTGGTTAACGTAGACGCTCCATATTTGGCATACAGATTGATCATATAGCTAATCCCAGCCTACGAACAATAAAACGCCCTGAAAGGGACGTGACGTGACGCGTTTTAAATATTGGGGTTCCCATCCATATCTCAGGAATGGCTGAAGCTAGAGCTGTCAAATTTTGTACATATCATGTCTGCTAAAGGGATGACAAATCACCTCTAAAGGGGCGTGGTTTGGCTCACGTGACCCATTTTTGCATGCATAACTGTGGACTTAGAAAAATTCTACCACGGCATGGCATTTACTGAGATCAACAATGTCGCCGACAATGGATGTTTCTTTCACCTAGGACGCTGCGAATAAGCTCAATTGGTTTGATAGCCTGTGTATTCGTTGCAGACTTGTATAATACTCGACAACAAATCGACCAAGTGGAGTTTGGGTCTTACCATGTAGGTGCTAATAACTGACTGTGACAGGTGACAGTCTGTGTAGCAATGTGCTTTAAATATCGCTTGCATTACCTCATCTCGACAACAACATCTCACACTATGCTAGCCACTGCTAGGCCCTCTTGTTCTTGCTTGCATCATAGCATGATGATCATGATTATGCAATAATTTATCATGATTAAATATAGCCTAAGTATAAGCTTGTACTGAAAGAGACACTTAGTATACCGGATATATCGCAAAGACATAGCCAAATAGTCGGCATACATTGCTCTTTACATCGCAGTTAAGCATACTGTACATATAATGCATAGCTATTATTAAGGCTATAACGGAGACAGTAGGTCTATATAAATTTATCAGCGAAGCCTAACACTTGTGCTGATTTTGAAAGAATGTTATTACTCCATGCAGTACTTTTGCTGAAATTAGTTGTGGTTTAGCCATTCCATTTAAATATGATACCTAGAAATAATGGACTATTTTACTTAAACACAGATTCTAATTTATTATATATGGCATTCTTGTTAAACTGAGTACACAGTGTGAGTTGGAATTATTTTAGACCTAATTGTGTTTGTTTTTTTTTATCATTTTAGATGGAATGTGTTCCATACATTTTTAATCAAGAAATGTTTAAGAAGTTACTGACTAATAAATTTGTCGTATTTATTGGTGGCTCTGGTAAGTGCTTAAGCTGGAGTGAAATCTCATTTAGATACAGGGGCAGTTGTAGCACCTCCACTTGGGGGGCAGTGAGGGGCCATGGGTCTCTGAAGGGGGGCTGGTCACCAGAAAAATTGTGTCGGTCATATGTACAAAATACAAATATGCAGTTTTTGACATAAAACCAACATGTAATCACTAAATTTTCATCCCAGGTGTCCACTTACACTTACCAAAAATTTTATTTGGGGGGCCAGTGGGGCCAGACCTCTGATTGGTGGGGGTGTGGCCTTAGAACTGCCCCTGCTCATATACATCTCTCTTTAAAGAAAGTAATTTTCATTTTCATTAGCTTTATATTATATCGCAACATTTTTATACCATATTCACATACTGGCACAGTGGGTCCGCCCGCCTATACATGTCTCAGCCATTGCTCAGTGATGAATTCCCACCCACCTGCAGCACAGGCAGCCTGGCAGGCTCTGTGCCTAATATGGTAATAACATCTGTTGCAAACGCTTTCAGTCCATTGCTGAAATCTAGGCTTCAGTTTTAACATGCATCTGCTGAATGTTTAATATAGAAGGTAAATTTGTTAACTGTGTGGGAGAAGTAACTTAAGTGGCTTAATTAGGGTTCTAAACAGTCCTGCCCTGCCTCCACTGGTTTGACAAAACCAACAAGTGAGAAGATGCAATTTCTGTGATTCTGTGTTTGGTCTCGTAGTGCAGAAGCACATCACTAATTAGGCAAAGTAGGAAAATAATCCTTTGATTGTCTTCATTCTTGTTAACATCTATGCCAAAAATTACTAATATTATGTTGCATATGTCAGAAGAAAGCAAGCTAAAGGGGGTTATGAGACAACTGTAGTGTTGTTGACTTTTTGTGATTTTAGTGGTGAGGTCAATGTACAAAGATTTTGTTCTGCTACTTCAAGAAGACAGAATGCTCACTGTCAGTGAATTGAAGAGGAAGGTATGCTTGAAAAGGACAAGTCTCCCAGTTCTTTTCTTATTTGCGTCGCATCGCATACACACTGATAATGACTATTTTCCAGCGAGATTTTGCTCCAGTGCTGTGATTTTCATCATACTAATAATTTAATCATGCTTCACTGTAGTGGTGTAGTGTTGTTACGGTTTCTAAATTTTTATGGACGTAAACATAAAACATAAAACCTTCGTTTCGGTTTCGTGATGAATGTGTTGTAAACTAGTTTTACGGTTCAATACACTAGCATGAATGTCAAACAGCTCAGTTGCACACATTCAAACGACTCAAAAACGACAAACAATGCTATGAACTAACATGCAGGCCTAACTGAGGAATGTTATCGAATATACATTTTTAATAGTTTATGGTTTTTAACAGATTTTGAAACAGATTTTAAAACTTGTTTGTGGGCAATTAACCTGCTAGAATAAATTCACCAAATTAATATGTACAGTTTTAGCATATAGGTGAGCCTTGAAACCTTAAAATGTGGTGGAAAAACCTAAGTTTTGATGGTGGACGGACTTAGAAAAAACCTAGGTTGCGACACAGGTTTTAGAAATGGAAACCTTATCAACACTACTTCGGTGTGAATTTCACTTGTGTTTTGTAGCTGTGTATTAGAATAGAAAAAATAAGATAATGACGTAACCTCTCTTAAAAACATTAAATTCCAACTAATCAGTGCACAACCTGCTGCCAGAGCTTCTGAAGTTGTTACTTAAAGCGGTCTGTAAATAAAATAATTATTGTTATAATAATGACGATTACAGCAATGACAGCGGAATTTGTTATGGCAGCATGTGGTATGTTGATGCTTCGGTGCTGGATGTGACGTAACAGGGAGAGCTGTCGTTTCTTGGTGATAAGCTGATTGAAGGCGGTCAAAATGGAGAAATGTCAAATGGCAAGAACTATGCAGAAGTTCGTCATTATTGTGAACCTTCATTCCTGCTACGGTTCTACTTTGTCACGCGTGTATACAGTCCATACGTGGAGACGATCATTGCAGATCTTGTGACCGGTCCTCCACCGGACATTGTTTTCATCAACAGTTGTCTTTGGGATATCACAAGGTGTTGCTCATTGCAAATTTGTTAAAAGTCCATTGCTAGTAGCCTTGTTACTGCTGCTATCAATGGATGATAATTAAATCATGTTCTGTGTGTTTTTTTGGCCAAGAAACAGTTGCATTTGAATAAAAAGATGAAATTTTGCCAAGTAGTGCAGAAATACATGTCAAGTGAGGTAGCTGAGGTTGGAAATAAACCAGCTTTTGTTTGCTTAATTATCGCTAATAATTCTTAAAATTTGATAAAATGCGTGCACAAGTTAAAAGTGATTGTGATTGAAGACCATGGCATATATTGCTGTGCGTCAGACCTATATTTAGTTTACTAGCTGCAGAGCATAACTGCCCTACAGTGATTTTGAACTCTCCCCTTTCTTCCATTCATTTATCCCGACCAGTTGATTCATTGAGAAAATATCTCAGAACCCATTTGGTTTAGTCTGCTTTTAACAGTCTGTAACATCTCTGATTGACTACACTTATGTGTTATTAAAATGTTTTACTTACTTACTTACTCAGTTGAACCACCAAGCTGCCAGCACATGTGTATTAAATTGTGTTCTTTGCCAGATTATTTGTCTGTTTGTGGTTTGCAGATATGGTGCTCAGTCCATGGACCATTATGAGACAAATCTTGGCAACTTATGTCAGCAGCTGAAGCGCCTGCTGTCACCGCAGACCCTTGTGATATGGATGACGACGATGCCTGTAGCACAGTCGGTCCGTGGCGGCTTTCTCATCGACGAGATTTCTTTCATCAACGAAGTCCTGCGTGCGGATGTTCTTGCAGCCAACTACTGCGCCAAACAAGTTAGTTGACTGAAATATGTTTGTGCATGAACTGCTGGTTTCATTAAATGGCTGATTTTTTTCATGGACTGTGTGGCTAGTTCTCATCCTGCTGCATCTGTTCCAGAAGAGAAAACTCTGCGGATTAGTAGAATGCGGTGTGCTTCCTGCCACCCGACTGCAGCTTTTGCCAGTGGCGTACCTAGATAGGGACATCGGGGGCTGTGGCCTTCCAAAAACCTGTGACACAAAATTTTAAAAAATATTTTCAAAACTTCTGAGAACGTTTTTGTACATAATTGCACTACTATGTAGTCATATATTAGTTATGGGCATGAAAATAAGCATGTAGGTACATACACCTGTACTTCCGAATCCCGGTTGATGAACCGGGACCCAACGCGACCCTCCGAAACGAAAATGCTGGGTATGCCGTTGACTTCTGCAAGCTCGGATTGAACTCAGATCACAAACCCGAACCAGTTGTATTGACCCCCATGAAGTAATTAGAAAGTTTTGCTGTCCATTAAAGCTAGGAATTACAGATTGTTGAGGAACTGTAGGTCGTCGAAGATCACGGCTTTGACGTTGTGGACCTGCACTACGTGTTTCGTCGTCACACCAGCCACCGCGCCGACGACGGTATTCACTGGGACGGCGTCATGCACCGTTCCATCACCAACATGCTGCTGTGGCACGTATGTCATGCGTGGCACGTCGAGATGCCAACAGGAAAGAGTCTGCTCGGAGAACGGCCGAGTCTGCTCGGTGAATCGCCGTGGCGTCAGCCGATACCAAGCCTGCTGCAGCTCAACTGTATGCCATCAAGATCAGTCGTCAGTGAATTTGGCCGTCGATTTCACACACTGCAGCCAAACAGGCGTCCAATGATGCATGTTGATTTCTCAACCGATGAATTGAATGCCAACGACTTTGCCAGTTTCGGTTGCCAACGGCGGCAAACTGGGTTCGGTCTCTACCAGAACTGGAATTATATGCGCCAGTTTGGCAGTGACTTAACAAACAATGCCAGGAGAGGAAGATGTGACCTACGAAATTATAGGCATCATCCTTATTAATTTCCACAGACGAATAATTTATGCAGTTTGATTACATAGTGTTTTGATGAGGATCTAAGCTGACTTGATACATGTACGTTCGTGATTTTGGGTTGTGTTGAGATATGTTGCTGACTGAATGTATACGACTGTGCGGATGTTTGTTGTTGTTTTTTGTGTAAGTCATTTTTGCTTACTTTCAACTATATTGCATTGTGTTGGAAAGCAGTCTATGAATGTTAGTGCTTGCGATGTTGTCAACCACACCAAATAGACTAGCTAGAACAGACAAGAAGCATTTGAAAAATGTTGGGCCCATTCACCACTGCGAGCCGCCGCACGCCGATGTCCACAACAACAACAACGACGACGACGACGTGTGACAGAGGGGACCGCTATGGCCCCATAGAATGGGCCCAAAAAAAACACTATCTGTGAAAGTGTAGGTGGCAGCCATGTTAGTGTCCTCTAATGAACAATTTATGTAGATTGATAATATTACGTTTTGATGAGGATCTTAAAGAAACTGACAAGATACATCTATGTTTGTAATATTTGTGTTGTGCCTACACATGGTGATGATTGGAATATGCACCAGTATACTGTTTTTATTTTATCTCCAGGAGGACTGAATTATTATGCCCCTTGGAGGGGTGTAAAGTGCTGTGATGAATATGTTTGTCTGTCTGTCTGCCCACTCGCATATCTCCAAAACCACAGGGCCAAACTTCATTACATTTTTATGCATGTTGCGATGTGTTACGTACTTCTGGTTTGTGGTCATGTTTTCACATAATGCGCCTATGGTGCGTTATGTGTACTTGAACACATGACAATGGTTCCACCCAGACCTCAGGTCATTGGAGAACACTAATAGGAAGAAATCACAGCTTACAAGTGAAATGCAGCCATCAGTGTGCTGCTCTCGTCATAACTGGAAGTGTCTGAAATTGTGTTTTTATTACCTGTTGACTTGGGCCCTTGGCAGGTCAGTGGCAACACAGGTATTACCGACATTCAGGTAGCATAAAGGCTGAAACTGCTATGTCAGTTCTCACCAAATTTTGCTCAGTAACAAATAAACCAAGCACTCACCACACGTTTAACCAGCCTCCTGTGTACAATTGCCTTGTTTTGATTGTTTTTTTTTCCAAACATGATCGTTGCTTAATATTAACTGTTGTAATGTGTGAGTATAAAAGATTCTTTTATTAGACAGTACAAAGCACATGTAGAGGATCATTGATAAAACGCGTTCACATGAAAAGGTAGTGGACTGTGGAGGTATAGTTCAGCATTCAAACAAGACATTGTGCAGCGCTTAAACTTACTCAGCGGAATATACTGCGGTACTTTAGTTCGCTATTTTTATTACTGTTTACAGCTTTATGTGGAGTGTGTTACAGTTGCTTGTGTTTCATTTAATCAAAATGTGTTAGCTGTTGAAAGTGATATTATTAAGTATGTAAGTTTTATGTTGTTAGATGCTGTGTAGAGCCATATGCTGAACAGTGAATGATTACACAGAATGGATGTTCACAAAGGAGTGAGGGAGGGAAAATCCTACTTCCAAAAATGTAAATTATCGATATGAGAAGGGGAGTCAAATTTACTAGGAGATTATCGACATCTGTTATGTATGACCCCTATATGGTATGTTATATAGTCAAAAATTTGCTGTTGAAATTTTTTCTCAAATGTGATGCATGTACTGTTTTCACTCATTTGGTTGCAGATTGTACTTTTAATGGCTAAAAGCTATGACATGCTGTGCTATGTTTGAAGAGAACGTGAAAGATCATGACAGCAATTAATAAATGTTCTAACCCCGCGAAACACCCAGTTGCATGATTCCACTGTAACAGTGAAACAAATGACTGATACCTTAACAAACTAGAAAGCTTACACTTGTTTTCCATCGGCGTAGTCTGTCTGCTTTGGACGACACAATTGTTTACTTATTTATTTATGGGCAATCTGTGCCACACTGCCATAGACTTTACATTGTGCGCAATGGTCAGTTTGCCGCTTTTGGGGTGTAGACCCCGATAATGGGGCCTATGACTCTGGAAGTCGAACTCAGATGAGATTTTTGTACAATGCACCTACCGTCCTCGTTTCGTCATACCTATGTTTAATTATTCCGAAGTTATCATGTTGTCAGGCAAACAAGCAAACACATCTACTAACAAACAACTAGAGATTTGGTCAAAAACCTCAGTCCGCTAAGGTATAATGTTGGTGGAGAAACATCTACAGTACCAATTGGATGTAAGCATTGTGCTGTAATTGTTGATTGCATGTTAAACAAGTGAGAACAGTTCGTTTGTTGGCAGCAGAAGGCATCACAGATGCTCGTGCAAAGAAAATTATTAACTTTGAGCCACTGTTTCAAAATGCAGATTAATTTCGACCTGCATCTGGTCTAAGTCCATGGCTAAGCTATAGGGCTTAAGACCTAAAGATACACATTTAACATCGGGAATTCCCAAGTTAAGACTGTTTCGTTCAGTTTAGCTCTGGTCTTAGCCCAAGTGATGACTTCAGTCTGGTCTTAGCCAGGCTTAGACTAAAGTTTGGTCTTAAGTCTGATCTGCGACAAATCGCCGACATGAGGTCAAATTTGGTCTTAACTTAGACCCAAGTTCGTCTAAGCCTTAAGTCTCGAGCCTTTAGACTTAGCGGAAGTTGACCTCACCCTGACCCAATGTCATTAAAGCGCTGTCTGGTTGGTTTCAATTTGTAAGTGGGGGGAAGAAGAACCTGAAAAATGACTGGCCTAATTTGGACTACAGTCGCCAGGGGGACAGCGCGACGACGCCCGCGAAGCGGCGTTGATCCCCCGCGACGACGTCGCCAGTCCGTGGTGGGCGGCGCCGGCGCCCCCGGGTTGAAATCTCCGAAAGGGCAACCATCCGGCGAGGAGAGCCTGGGGACGCTCATAACCTCTCCTAACCGGCCCCGCCCCAGCCGATAGCGCGAACGGATGACAGACGATATAGCGCCCCGGGGCTGCATGCTGATTGGCCCAGGGGTGCGGTATCGGCTCCACCATGGGAGTACGCTACCGATGACCAGGGTCAGTCCGGTATGGCACGCGTCTACGTGAAGCGGTCGAGTCGAGAGAACTGAATAAACCGCCGCTGACCTACGCTACGGACATTTTGTCGTCTCTATCGCACGCGCACGAGGCCGGTTACAAATTTCAGCGTAGAGTTTCTTACGTTGAGAGTTCTGTAGTAACCATAGCTCCACTACATGACTAAAATATTTTAGCAGATGATTAAACATATTAGTCAATTAATTGCTAATTAATCGGTGACAGTAATCCAGGTCTGAGAAAGTTGTCATAGGCCTACGATAACAGACTGAAGGAACTGAAACTATGGTCGTTGGAGGATAGAATGAAGCGGGCTGATTTGATTGAGGTCTATAAGATGACAAGGGGCTTATCAGTTGTGGATTTTAACAAGTTTTTTAATTCTGGATGGATCGATATTCTTGTACATAGTTGGAAATTAAAGAAATCTCGATGTAATACCAACCTACGTCAATATTTCTTCAGTGAAAGAGTAATATCGTGGTGGAACAAACTAGACGAAGATACTGTTTCAGCTCCATCAGTGAACAGTTTTAACCGAAAACTTCAATATTGGAAAGTCAACTCGGATGAGTTTTTTTCCAGGACAGTAATTGTTCGATAAACTCCAATGGCCAAGCCAGTTCCCTGGGGAGGCCAGTCCGGTAAGTTATCCGGTAAGTTATTAACGTCACTCGTCGTACTCTTGTCGTAATCGTTATGTTGCATGATATTACTTATTTATTGTGCAAATTTTCAGGCTTTTAATCAGTTTTTAACTCAATGTGCATTTAACCGGAAGTGTTTAATGATTACTTGCTAACTATTTTATGAAGTTAAATCTTTCAGGTACATGCTTTTGTATTAATTGTTTGGGTTGTATTACTGTATATGAATTACTTAAAATATTGAGTTACCGTTAGTTGAGTTGAATAGATACGATCAGTGTTGAACATTTGTCGACTGACACTTCACAGTTACTTCATAATCGTCATCATCGTAGATAGTTTAGAGTGGTCTAAACACTTAAAACTGTTGCAAGAACGAGTGTTGTTTACGGGAAATATAAGAAAAATGGAAATAGGAAGAATAGCAAATGTTATTCAAAGTCAAAACAGTTTCGTAGTATAGGCGGAGGTCACTTCACTTTATTGTTCGAATTCTGAAGTTATAAGTCAATATCAGCACTCTACACGTCTTTCTCGTTGAAGTTCAGGATCACTAAGGACCACACACATGTGAATGACGATGCTAAGTAAGGTGGTGCAGAGCCATGCAGTGCATGATACGTCAGCATCGTCACATTGAATTTAATTCTCTCTGGCATGTGAAGCCAATGAAGGCTGATGAGCGTGTCAGTGATGTGGTCACAACGTCTCAGGTTGAAAATGAGCCTTGCTGCGGCATTTTGGACTGACTGGAGACGCTGAATGTGAGTGAGAGGCAAGTCAATCTGGAGACTTTTAATAATAATAATAACGACGATAATATTTATGGTGTTGACATCATATCTTAGAGCTATTGCGAGAGTTCACCCAGTTCATGATGAATGCAGACTGGGCACAGGGTGGCTGCCACCCCTCAAACTAAGCCAGTCGACTTGTCTTGCGCTGTGAGTCTGCCACTAATTGCAGCTACCATCCACATCCACCATTACCATTTATTATTACGAGTCACAATCGCGCGCCTGTAACCTTCAGGCATCAGGAGAGAGAGAAGACAGTGCCTGTAACCTCATTAACCTTCAAGAGATTTGTGAGCAAACACATGGAGGACACCAACCTCGTCACTTATTCTGCAATTAGTAGCTAGTTTATTGCAGTTATTTCTGACAGTATTTTAATGATAACAGACACAGAAATTCTGTAATACATTCGGCCTAAGGTTGAAAGTTCTTGAACAGTAGTTTTGAGGGAATGGAAGTTATCTGGAGCCAAAAATTCTGTATATGTAACTTTTGCTGGAGCAAGAGTTCCTATCCCGGGAGCAAAAGTGCATGAAAGTGAAAGCTTTTGCCACATCTGGTAATATTTAATGTTAAAATTAATTTTATTGCAGCAAGTTCTGTTTGCATTTTAGTTAACACTGCTCAGTGTGACTGAATTTAAGCTCCATCTGTTTACAGCATTGACAAAATTTTTGCAGATTTTGGCAATGGCCACCTCACCATCTGTGTTAGCCATTATGGATGTCCACAAAATATTGTTCAGTCAAACACAGTAAAATGTACTGCTGCTGGAACTGTGTGAATACAACTGTAAGTTAAAGAGTAGTGTTCATTAGTATGTTCTTCTCCGACAAGAAATAGTTTTTAAAATTCCTGTTGCTTATGTATTTTTGCATGTGGCTCCATCATAAATAATTCACATGTGCCTACCCTAGGTCATACCCCTATTTTTCAACATCATAACTGTGTGATTGTATATGAGATGTGTATTGAAAAAGAAACAAATTGTGGTTACAGTTTTTGTGTTAATTTGGTCTTGTATACTGAGTTCAGTGTTAGTTAATATACATGTTTGACAGGAAAACACTAGCAGTATGGCTCATTACAAAGGAGCATCTAAGGAGGCAAGCCGTGCAATGAATCTGATGAAGAAGCGTCAGAAAGAGCAGGAAGAGTTAGAGATGCGCAAACGAAAAATTGAAGATGAATTGAAAATTGGAACCATCTCAAACAAGTTTGCCGCTCATTATGATGCTGTTGAGACCAAGCTGAAATCAGGAACTGTTGGTATGTTTTGAACAGTGGTTGTCAGTGTTTCAGATAATTGTTAGGAATCTGGTAGTTTGTCACTACCAGACTTGCTTGCAGCTTATAAAACCCTTCAATGTGTGATTACTGTGTTCTGTGTGCACTGCAGTTGGTTGTATTAGCTATGATTGTATTGTAGTTATTTAGCCTGCTCGGCAAACCTGCCGACCGGGAACCGTACATTTCTTTCTTTTTTTAAACTGAGCAAAGCTATCTCAGGATCTACTGGACCGAATTTCACGTTTTTTTATCACCAAATGGAAGGTATTTGTTGTCAATCTGGACCAGTTTTTTTCGATTCCTCAAGGGACATTGCCATGGCAACCAATTTTGGGCAAAATTTGCAAAATGACCTTCATTCAGCACCCCGGCATTTTAAAATGGATTGGAGTATCGCAATATGGATAAGCAGCTTTATAGCACAAATGATCCCTCTACATCGTGTACAAATATGGTGAACTTTGGTCCAGTAACGCCAGAGATTGAGGTGTTTAGTGATCCCAGAGTTTTAGTCGAAAGAAGTTGTACGGCCGAACTAAATAATTGTTACCACGGTTAGTTCACCTATGTTCGCAATGGGGTGGGGCTGTTAGGCACTCAGGTGATCAGTAAGTACCGGTAAGTGTTTTTCACAAGTATTCGCTAGGGGGTGACACTACAGTGCCGAGCGAGTTATATGCTAGGCTTTGCCATGCATTTCTAGTTAGAATATTTTTTAGTGTTTTTGATGCCAGTAGTATGACAAGCATGTGTTTAGTGGCTTTGAGTTATTGTGTGTATAAAATACCAGTTTGCTTTCTACTGAAACTTCATGTAAACTATCACTGCATTGCTTTGTTCATTTTCATGGTTTCTTGACTGTTACTGTTACTTCTCGGATTTTATGGGTTTTTTTATTTTTAGTTTTTTCCATTGTATCTTTTTCTGTTTATGGCACAGTGCGATAGATTAAGGTGAATTCTTCGTCAGCTGTTGAGTGCACTGTAAATATTCAGTATTGTATTGTGTCATATTTATATTTTCCACCTGTTGACATTTTAGTAGTTTTTATTAGTTATATGCATCATAATTATGTTGGTGTTGCCATTGTTTTTGTCACAACTGTTAGGCAATTCAGCTTTTATTTTGAATGTTATTACTATTGGTATGTAAATTGTTAAAGATGTGTTTTACTGTTGGCAGGTTTGGTGACCTTGACTGAGATGAAAGCCAAACAGGAGGATATTGTGAAAGAGAGAGAACGTCAGATAGTTACAAGTAAGACTGCAGATCCACATCTAAATGTTGCAGAGGCTGGTATCAAGGCAAAGCATTTTCCAACAAAGCAGGTAACTGATTTCATAAGAAGATAAATATATTAAAAATGCAAAAGACATGAATCCTTATAAAATTTCTTAGTAGTAATCTATGAAAATGTGCATCTGATAATTATAAAAAACTACTTGAATTTTTTGTCTGACTCGGCTTTTTGGAGTTACATGAGGTCAGGTTAGGTTTTCTAAAGCAGATCTGTGGAATTTGTGGAGCATTTTTTAACCAGCCTATGCCCTTCCTGTTGCCAAACCAACATCAAATCATTGTAGAGAAAGCAGATTTTAATAATAAATATTTTAGCAATAATTTAAATAATCTGGTGATATTTTGTAAGTTCAGTTTAATTGCTAGTTAAATT
>Ga0209782_1001318_pt1 | contig 12744 bp, 10 predicted proteins | sample WorMetmaBAHAMAS1_FD_187390 | JGI IMG/M metagenome (GOLD analysis project Ga0209782, IMG submission 187390) | Marine gutless worms symbiont microbial communities from Max Planck institute for Marine Microbiology, Germany - Inanidrilus... | ecosystem: Host-associated > Annelida > Digestive system... | reverse complement strand
GTACTCTAATTTGCCTGCTGCCTGCATGGATTGTCAACATAGATGTTTGCAATATAGTTTGTCGATAATTGCTAAAATTCATCATATTTTCAATTTTTATATTTTCAGCATATATATTATCATACTTAACTGATATGTTTTGATTTTGCATAGGTGTGGGACATGCGTACAAAAGCACAGATACATTGCCTCAGTGGTCATACAAACACAGTGGCTGAGGTCCGGTGTCAGGCTGCCGAACCCCAGGTCTGTTCCTACAAGTTTGTTGAAATAATGTTGTGTCAACACTGCTGCTTGCATTATGTAACTGTGTGTTTTGCATCCATATTTCAAAGGTAGTGCAGACTTTTTAGGACGAGATGAAATATATACATCTCACGCTTATGCTATGATGCCAGTGTCCGTCTGTCTGTGACGGAAGTGCATTGGCACATTATAGCTAATTTAGGTTTCAAATTCCGATCCCACTTTACCGCGCATTGCGGCCGCCGTGCTGCTTGCGGGCGGATCATCTCGCGCCATGCTAACCAGTGCTAGACTCTCTTGTTAGGACTTACAGGCGACCTGGTTGTTACAAACAATTTTGTCAGTCAGTACCAACTTTCAACTGCCACTGACACTGCTTAGTTATACAGCTGCTTAGCAGATGGTACGTCATTGTCGCTTATTGATATATGTACAGTTTTGCCAAATCCACCATTCATCACAGTGTCTGTAGCTCAACCAAAATTGCACTGTCTTTCCAGTTTGCATTGTGTGTTAACTAGGGATGTGTGTGTGTACATGTGTCCATGATAACGAGTCATGTACACGTTTACAAACTTATACGTTAGTGTACACAAATATGGCGACAAGAGTTGGAAGACAAAATTTAGTGCTGAATATGAAGAAAGACTGAAGCAGTCGATAGCACAACATGGTATTTTTGCAAATTACCGCAAAATTTAGCGATAATTGGACGAAGGAACTCCATTAAAGGTTGCCATGCTGGCATCGTTGGTTGTTACTCAGCATGATACTGTTACTGAAACTGAAAAGCATTTGATTTTGGTTATTTTCCGCCATTTTCTCGTAAACGTTTAGTAACTGTTTACAAGATTCATGTACGCGTTTACGTAATTGCATGACAAGAGCATCGCTAATTTAAACCCGTGTCAGGTAATCACCGCAAGTCACGATACGACGGTGCGTCTGTGGGACCTCGCTGCCGGACGGTCGATGGCAACGTTGACCAACCACAAAAAGAGTGTGCGGTCGTTGGTCGTTCATCCAACACTGTGAGTCATGCGTTGTTAATCTGTCACCGACCTCAACTCTGTACCCGTTTCACACACTTTGCTTCTCTCTAACCAGATACGTTGATGCAGAAAAAAGGTTTTAATTTGTTACCACTTGCTGCATCTTGCGAAATAGTAAAACATTACTCCCATGTCTGTCTGTCCATCTCATTCTGGTCTTGCATATACTCCGTCTTGCCACCAGGTAGCATCTGTCTGCCATTGTGGCATACACTGTCAAAAATATCCGTACATCCACGGATAGTTTGTGGCGAGCTTTCCATACTTTAACACAACCGGTTCCTTATACATTTTTATCAGTAAATCGATGGAATAATGGAAGCCCGGGCCCACATGCAATGGGCTTCATTATTCCGTCGATTTACAAATGCAGAAGTATGTGGAACCGGTTCCGTTAAGTATGGAAAGCTCGCCACAAAAGTACCGTGGATATACAGATATTTTACAGTGTATATTCAAACCACCTCACCAAGGGGAAACACCGATGCAGCAAGCGGACATGTGGCCTGAAGTATGAAGAGTTGTTGTTTACATTTTTTACCAACCACTGAAGTGTCAAGGTAGACCACTGTCTGGTGTGTGTATGTGTCCACCATCACTTCTCAACAAAACGACATTTGGCCTACCTAGATACATTTATGCTTGTAGTGCAGAAATGTTTGTCAGGTTTGGTGGACAAATGCATTAGCTCTTGCATCAAATTTCTTCAGTACAAGAATTACTAAAATCAGTTCCTTTGGGCTATGTTATTCAGAATGGTGTGTTTTTGAACCACGGTGTAGAATGTTAACGAACCGCATGCAGTTTGATGTGCTGCTACAATATCGTAATGTCATATTTCTGTCAGTTTCTTGCGGTTTGTTTGCCAGTTACACAATGGCGACAGCCTCCCCGGACAATATCAAGCAGTGGAAGTTCCCAGACGGAAATTTCATCCAGAACCTAGCCGGTCACACGGCGATCATCAACACCCTGTCCCTCAATCAGGACAATGTTCTTGTCTCTGGCGGTAAGCACTTTGCAGTTACAGATTTGGATAACTTAGATAGTATCATTGCTTGTGCACATTTCAATTTTAGCTCACGAGTGCTTTCGTAGTCATTTATTCCAACCACTTCAGCACACCTTTGAACTTGTTGAACACAAAGCAAGACCCACTTGTGTAAATTTGCTGCACAGAAGCCTTGGCTAATGTGGAAATGATATACATAATGCATGTCACATTCAGTTGGAAAGCTCACAAACAGGTTCACTAGTCGGAAAAAATGACTGTTTGACCACTATTGCCGACTCCAACGAATCGCTGGTGTTTAAGTTGGCTAAGTAGTTTGTTGGTCCAAAGGTGAAATCAAAACACTGTGCAAAACTTTGTAAGTCGGTACTTTTAAATATTTGTGTGGATTGGCCATCACAACTGTCTGCCTTACATTGGAACTCATTTTGGGTAAGGCCGTCAGAGACCTTTTGTTGGCTCTAGCATGCTGTATTTCAGCCGCTTATTTTATAGGTATAAACCATCTTGGTGTAGGAGAATCTTGCCCAGCTGGGACAACAATACTCTGCATGCAACTAACAGTGATACCAGTAAGGCTGATGTCAGAGAAGGATGGCTGCACTGGCATCTGTGCATTTAGTAAAATATGCTGGTAACTACTAATTAGTATATCTAGCTGAGTACTCATATTGCTCTGTTCATGTATTTGCTGCATGTGATAATTCAGAATTTTGGTATATGTTTCGAAACGTATGTTTGCATTCATTGCTGTGGCCATCTTTGCGAGGATATGTTAACTGTTTTTATAGTGGCTGCATGGCGTGTGGTCACTCTTTCGGTTTGTTACAGGTGACAATGGTACGATGCATTTCTGGGACTGGAAGTCCGGATACAATTTCCAGCGATTACAGTCTGCCGTGCAGCCTGGTTCCATCGACTCCGAGTCGGGAATATTTGCCTCGACTTTTGACAAGTCAAGTTCTCGTCTTATCACGTGTGAAGCAGACAAAACGATCAAGATCTACAAGGAGATGATACTGCTGTAAGTAGTATTTTTTTTATCACATTTATTTGATAATTCTATTATGCTCACCTACCATATGCATGCAGGCTGGCTAATTAAATCTGCATAAATGGATTGGACATTGGTTATAACCACCATTTGGTCTTCCCAGTTAAGGCTAGCAGGAAAACCTCATATGAGTGCTGTCAGCTGGGTTTTCTACAATGGTAATTCCAGACACTGTATGTGTGAATACTTATCTATACTGTATGTAAACAAACACACAATAATTTAGTGGCTGTTCTCACATTTACCTGGATTTGCTAGTAGCTTTGAAAGTTTTCCCAGGGAAATCATAGAGATTGCTGAAATGTAATTTTTACAGGGCAAATGGTGTTCCAAATGCCCAGCAACAGTGCCAGAAGGCTGAAAGCAAAAGTATCTTCATCATAAAACAAGATATTTTCCATCGCTGTTACTGATATGATAGGATATATTCACGTGCACCCAAAAACTCAGTCTACCACATGGAATTAAAAATGAAAAATAGCCAACAAAGACCTAGAATCAAAAACCATTGAGCCTTGAATATCATATTACGTAATCCTTGAGACTTTGCATGCACCAAGTGTGAACTTGTTTGGCAGTTTTTTTGGTGTATCGCATCGACCATTAGTTGAGTGGGATTTACTGTCGTCGTGTCATTCGGTCGGCTGTGCTTGCAGACTGAAGATTCACATCCAATCAACTGGAAGGCCGACATCTTCAAGAAGAGACAGTACTGATTGATGACCAGCAACCAACAGTGAATTGCAGTGCATGCAGACACGAACTGTTACGTGTTTGAAGCAAGCTGCTTTTAAGATCAGTGTGTATGACAACACGTCTGCCAGAAATGCACTGACAGAACAGTTCGAAAAGGTGCACATTGATATATGTGATTCTCACTTTACATTTAAGAACCAGTGACAGGCATGTATGGTTTATCATTCACTGAACAGCTGTTGTCGAGAAGATGCAATCATGACGCATTCATTAGCTATTAGACAGTAACAGTCTGGCTAATCTTACGGATTGTTTGTGCAATGTGAATGTCAGTGTGTGCTACTGATTTATTGCAGCTAAATTGCCTCAGTGGATTGTGTTGGTTTTCGTTATAATGGTTATCACAGAAGGCAGCTACTGTGTATTTAATGTGGCCACATCTGCTTATGAAAAGACTTACTTTCCCAAACTCTTGTTCTCAGCAGTTAAGTTCTTATTTTGTGATAATCACTGTTCAATTGTGTTCAGTCTGATACAGTAACCTATTTATGGCCAATAAAAGCAAAACTGAGAATTTTTACTGCACATAATACAATAAGCACACCACTAAGAAGTTACTGTCTACTTGATCCGAGTTTAAGAAGGTAAACAAAAACTGCTTCTGTAGTTTCATGATGACGTTCCCTGATGTTTGTGTTAATGTTCCGGTGTTTTTGAATTTCTGAAGTAACTCATTATATGACATAAATTTATATAGTTTTATACAACCTGTAGAATTTCATATTGTGCTAAAAAAATTATAACAGACATGGTGCATCTTTTTCATCTGATATATCCTCAAGCACATCAAGGTATTACCTGTCAGTTACTAGGAGGACATATCAGATGAAAAAGAGGCACCATGTCTGCTCTGTAATATAGCACATTTGGTCAGTAGGATCTAATACTTATAGTATAATCTTCTCATTTTTACGGCAAAATAAAATTGCAGTTTATACATGTATTGTTAACAAAACACATGACTGTAGTCTATACAGTTAGTATCTACAACAACAACAATCTATTGGTCATTAGCTTTCAGTGACAATTGTTGACGGTCCGCTATACACGCATGGCATAAAAATGACAAAGTCCTCGGCTGAGATTCCAACCAATCAGAACACAGATAATGTAGATCAGTAGCAGCACTGTCAACGGATAAAGAATTACTCGCGTGTTCTTCAGAAATGGAAGAGCTACCATACAGTACACAACATACAACTGAAACTACTGACATTAGTTTTAAACTACTGTAAGATAAAACTGTAAACTACATTGGTTGCTGACTTTGACGATCTACAGTACTCATATTATTCAACAGACTTAAGACAGTCACTCTTCAATATCTCTTTTACTTTTTTACTGCCTTAAAGTTCAGTATTCTTACCACTCAACACTCTCGAATCATGCCAACTGCACATGCACCTACTTCACTCATTCCAGAAGCCATCGTTGGAACAAACTATTTTTCAAGTGTTTTAATAGTTTAGGTGTCAGCAAAGCAGCAGTACTTCCTGCTGATGGTTGGGGCCAAAAATTCATTTGCTGTGCCAAGAGTGGCCTGTTACAACTGCCAATGTCGTGAACAAGATCTAAATGCAGCAGTAGGAGACACCCAAGCTGCTGAGCAAAATTTTTGGCAGCCAGGCGGCCTATCATCAGGTACAAAATCGACAAGCATGGAGGACGCTCGCAGGAACGGCAATGTCCACTGGACATGATGATGAAGTTGTAAGTGACACAGTTGATTTTTTTGGTTCATTTTTTTTTTTTTTTTGCAAGCCGCCAAAATAGTATAAAGCGTAAGCCGCCATATTGTTAATTATGACTGATAAGTGGAGTCTGAAAGAGTATTGCTGCTGAACAGAACAGAAAAGAACATTAAAGGTTGCATGTTAATTTTTCCAGTATTACCGTTAGCACGTTTGGGGATTTCTTAGTCGGAAAATGTTCACACTCAAGACATTTTTAGCTGTAAATATGGTATTATGCCATTTTTTGTCTTGATTTTTTCGTGAGATTTTCGGCATTTTCGGTTTGAGCCGTAAAGCAGCCATAATTTTGTTCAAGCCAGCTGGTTAGTCTAAGAAATTTGACTACGGTCTAGGATCATCTCAGCAGCACCATAATATCCAACAGGTACAAGAAGAACGCCATAGAGTATTCATATATAGCCACTTTCACTATGTGAGGTGGCTAAAAACATTCAAATTACATAACTGGTTGTAATAGGTATTCAACACCACAATGGGTACGGTGTTTGATTGGCACAGGCCTGCACACAAGATACATGGGTCACTTAATATTTGGTGTTAACTAATCCTATATTTGGTTTCAAATAAAAAAAACATTGGCAGTGGCTAGTGTCTAGCAATGAGTATATTAAAAGCACTCGCAAATAATTAGCGTGCTTAAAACTCACAGCTGTATCCGAGGAAAGTGATGTAGACATAGTAGCTGGTGGCAATAAGCCAAAGGGTATTGCCAAATGCACACGATACGAACCACGGCTGATTGATAAAAGCTGAACATAACACAATAATACACTTTAGAGTTAACTCAAATTAATGCAGTGTTTTAAACACTTTTCACTGTCACTGGTGACTTCCATTCAGGCAACAGCTAGCTCAGTTGCTCCATACTGTGTGAGCCAGTAGTCTGGGGTATGCAGCATTGATTGACTGAGTTAAAGTTTTACGTTGCACCCATCGCAAAATAGGTCATTTCGGAGATGCAGTTTGCAACTAATCTCTCAGTAAGTACGATACCAACTCGGACACATGACATTATTCCACCAACAGTAGTCTGGAAGTTGCTTCACTGCGGCTCTACCGTCTGCACCTCAACCGGCTGAAATGAGACTGAATCACTTTGTTCCTCATTTAAATGACAATTAAATACCTGGTATGTGTTCATTCTAGTATAGGCCATTCGTACAGCTAACAGCACCTCTATCTCCAGACCCCATACACACAGTGCAATAAAATGCCTTATTTTTACTATTACCATCACAGTATTTATTTTGTTATACTCCAGATAGTAGAGGCCCCGGAGTTAAAAAACAGAAGTGTAAGAGCAAAAGTGATAGATGGCTGTGGATCTGGCAAAATGTTGTGTGGCACTATAACGAGATCGTTGAGATGTGTAAAACTCTTACACGTACCATTGAGAAAAGGCAGCTGGAACAAGTGAAGGATCATCAGAAGAGGGAAGAATGCGTTCAGGTGAATATCAAAGCAGAATGCCCACTCAACATCCTGACCTCGCGGTGGCTGCAGTATCAGGTGATGGTTCGTCAAATACCTGTCACAGGCCACAACATGCCCGGTTTGCGGAGTCTAGAATACCAGACGATGTAGTAAGGAAAGGATGCTGCTGTTCTATGCCAGGCTCTCGAAAGACTGCATTGATTCGATAAAGACCAGCAAGATCGTGTTTTAGTGGCCATTTGCTCAGACCCTTTTTTCGATATGTCCAGAAAAGACCCACTGAGACAAACACAAGTAGTGCATGGGATTTATGCCCTTCTTGTCGCCCAGTGACGATGACAGACACCCAGTTAATGGCCTCTCTTCAAGACCACCTGGAAAAGCCTGAACCAGAATAGTAAATTAACCGGTCTGAAGTTTACGGAAGCACAGGATGATGGGGGTGGCAGTGGAATCAGCCAGACCGTATGCATATGATAAACTTACGTAAAAACAAAAAAGTCTAACAGCAGTCCAGTACTTTATTAAGTAAGTGCTATTTTCAATGATTTCTCAAGTACGCTATGTAAAGCCAGAAATCAACACAAGTGATGTCAATAAAAATTATACAAACTGGCACAATGTACAACATTATTGACCAACCAGAAAAGTGTTGCAACACAGATGCCCACGGCAATGCAGTCGATGAACACGACCCATACAAAAAACTTGAAGAATCCAACAATACTCAGCCGCAACACAATGGCAAAGCCAATGGAAGATACTGTTCACAAAACAAAAAATTTACACGACCTCAAGTCATTATTCTGATTGCACGCACTGTCTATGTCAAACAGTTGATCAGCTGTCATCAAAATGTGCACAGCCAGTAACAATTATAACAGCTTTGCTGATCTACATAACGAAATTACGATGGCTGCTAGTCTAGTGGCCAAGACATCGGACGGGCGATTCAGTGGTCGCGAGTTCGAGCCCCAGCCACTGCACTGTCGAGTAAAAACCTTGGGCATGTTGTTCACACCCATGTGCCTCTGTCACCAAGCAGTATAATTTGGTACTGGCTAATGGGCGTGACATTCTTCAGCTGGGAAGGTAACCACAGGTCTGGAAGAAAGCAATGGCAGCCTACCACCAGGTGGATGGCATAAACTTAAAAGCCACCTGCGACCTGACTGCCTGTACACCGAGTTCAGCTCCAGGCCCAACGCTTTTCAACTCACTTTGTAAAAAATAAAGTGTGATGTACTGTATATTTCCACCAGTAAAAATGTACACTAATGGACACTACAATGGAATTAATCATCACCAAAAACAACAAACTAGTTTTATGGTGTTGATTCCAGCTCAGACGTAAGCTGGTAAATATCGAAGAAATTATTTATTCTTTTTAATTACAACGTATAATGTCAATTGTCATGTGTTTAATAAACCAAATGCTGGTAATGATCTCACACAATTGAATCTTAGTAAAATAAAATCTACTTCTTCAAACAGCTATCGCTGCACACTACAATAACACCAAACTAACAACAACAACAGCAACCATTGATGGCTGCTTTCCCGGACAACCTGGGTAGGCTTAGACGAGAAGGATAGAATTAGTCTGGATTTTAATGAAGCCAGAGATGATGGAATGACAGTGGCATCAGCTAAACCAGATGCATATCATTTGCATCTCATTCCAGACCACGCCAGAACCTCACCACTCAGTTTTTTTATAGGCCAAATGCTCTACCCAATATCCAATCAATAGCAGTGAAGGCAAAAACCAAACTAACTTGTTGAATATTAAGCTGACAAGCAGTTTAACTTACCTAGAAGCCAGAAACTGAGGAGAACAAGAAAAGCTGGATCATCCCTAGCCCACTGATCTTTTGTCTCTACAAAAATGCAACCAGTTCTGCTTAAAACAAATAGCAAGAAATCACAATAACGAAAACTGCGGAATGAAGCATGGAGCACATTCACAATGCGTGCCTGCCAGGCTACCTGTGCTGCATACAGGCAGTTCACTACTGAGCAATGGCTGATACATGTACAGGCAGGCAGACAGGTCAATATGAGGTGATCATGCTGCGGCACGTGGGTGGTAGTACGAAGTTTGGCACTAACAGCAGCAACAGGTACTGAAGCTGTCTCACTGCCCAGGCACATGCCCAGGTAGGTCCACAGCATGCACAAAGGACGATACACTGTCACTCTATTCTTGTAAGTTGTACAACGTGCCGTGCGTACCTAATCGGTCTTGCAACTGCATAATGCCATGAGCGAGATGCTACAATGGGCATTAGCCGTTGTGAGTGCCATATGTGCAGCCACAGGCTGGAGCGAAGCTCTAGTATACAGTAGTTTACATAACATCAGTATGACACACAGTATTAAGAGACTCAAGTCAAGACAACACATATTCATCAATATATGTGCCTATCTGGTCTATTTTTCTTGCCAACTGGGCTGCAGGCATTAAACAAAATTCACTAGATTATACAAAACAAAGACAAATGTCACTTCAGCAGCACATCAAGTGCCACAGACACAGACCCCTCATGCCACATACTTGCCATCAACTTCATGCTGCATGCTACGACTTCAATTAGTAATTCAATATGTCTAAAAGTACAAATGCACTCTATACACTGTTAAATAAAACAAACTTAATTTTTAAAAAGCTAATACTTACGTTTGCGGTAGGCAAAATTGCGATATCTACAATAAGCATTTAAGAAATGTATGCATGGTATTTACAGGCAACAATATATGTCACATGACAACAGCCTGTAATGATGATTAGTGACTTCAGTGGCATTATCTGACAGTCAACAAGAAGCTTGACTGTTGCAAAGTCAATGCACGACATGAGATGTCACTTAAAATCTTGTTAACTGCTACATAGTTGTACGAAAAATTGTGCTTAAAATGCTTTCATTAGGTACCTGACCTTGAAAGTCATACAATGTTATCAAACCTGACTTTATTCCATAGGCCCTACATCACTTCCTATCACTGATCTATAACAAAAACTTTGTTGTAGTATTATCTCGAGATATTACCACTCATGACATGCACGCATAAGTGTGATGCTTTGCAATTACTTTACAATGCCACTATAGTGGCATGTAACATTAAAATACATATCTCAAAAGCAAACAAATACAGAATCCCAAAAATAAACAGCTCAAAATATACAGAATTTACAGAATTAAGGTTTAATATCAAAGAAAAATAAGTAAGATAAAAGTAAGTTAGGAAGTCTAGTAAGCAAGCAAATGATTTATATAGCACCAAAATATATAAATAAAACTAGGGTATTACAACTGCTGAGCCCATATCGGACTATTAGCAACAGAAAAACTTGCAATCAGTTTCAGTTCCTAAAACATGTTACATCATTCAAGAAACAGAATAACCCAGAAACAAATGACTCTTAACATTATTACTTAGTTAAACAATAGTTTCTACTTGCTACTATTGCTTAACTTACCACGATTACTGGTACATATTAGTAATTTTTAGTATAGTAATCTCTTTCTATACATACACTTTCTGAGGAGATATGAAGAGATGCAACATCTGCCAAAGAGCATACTCGAAGTCCATGTGTCGGAAATGGACAAAGCGACGAAGAAACTTATGGCGTTTTGCATCAGCTGTTCTTGATAGTGTAACATTTGGATGCTGCAGTCTGGAATTGTCAACTGGTCGGGTGACAAATGGTGATAAGATTTCGTCAACTGCTGGTGACGGTGGTGAATGTCCAAACATTGTTTTCATTATTAAACTATTAGTGCAGTCCCTAAAAACACAAATAACAAGAACCAACAAATGCTACACACTGTCACTCAAGTCTAGAGGCACTGGTCTAGTATTTTTGTCACTAAACTTCTCTATCATCAATTCTGAGGGCACTCTTCTCGATGACTGTTCCTACTGGCAAGGTAAACAAAAGCCATTCTACAAATGCTGTGAAAATATATCCACAATTATTTTTTAAATCCTGCCGATGAAAAGTGAAAAATCCATCATAAGTTGCAAGAATCTCAACCTCCTTGCTTTGCCGAGAAAGTACGAAAAAATGAGAACTGTTTAGCAAGAATCAAGTAGAACAGACTGCTACATCTGTCATAATGTCATACCAAATGCAGGGTGTCTACAAATCCAGCCTAACAAATTTCCAGTAGATTTATACAATAATCGAGCCTGCTTAGTATTAAATTATATGTACAATGAAATGGCAAGTTGCATATACAAGTATAAATTTTGAAATGTTTTTATATGAGCATGTGACGATGAGCTCTGGCCAACACTCATCACTGTGCCATCCATCTTAATAAACTAACAAAAATGATAAACAGCATTCAGCAATACATACAGAGAAATCAAAGCTGTGCTAAATAGACTTAATAAAGTTCGTATTTCAGTTATGTTATAACAAACCAGCCAAAACTAAGTAAAAAGTCCAGATAACTGCACAAACAAAGCAATGTATGTCTAAGGTCGGGTTGCACCATCCATACTTAACTTAAGTAGCCCTTAAATCTCCAATTAACTCGGACTTAAGTGGAGATTAGTACAAAACGCGTTGCACCATCGCCACTTAACTGCTAATTGAATAGATATAATTGGCAATTTAATGACTACTTAAAGTTAAGTGGCCATTAGCTAAGTGACGATTTAAGTGAGGTTGGTGCAACCCGCCCTAAGTGTACAAAAATTACACTGCTAGTTACAAAATTTTTTCCAAAATTCCTGGAGATTTCCAGTATTTCCAGGAGTTGTAGACACCCTGAAATGAATGAAATTTAACTTAACAGCAGATAGCTAGTAGTTACATAAATTGATGCATCACTCCATCAGAAGTCACTGGATTATCAGCATTAACTTGCTACTGCTCCCCTTATATTGCGTATATACAGTGAATGTTGCAGGTCAATAATGTGTGTTCTAAAAATAAATACTGCAGTTTTCAGACCTATCCGCAAGTTAATGATGATGATGGCAAATATCAGTATTAATTACCCAACCCACTTAAAGGGGTCATGGTAGCCGTATCATGCCTAGCAGCAGAACCGAAAAGCAGACGGTCTCACTAAAAGCCGACCGCACACGACCGCACAGTCCGACGACCACGACTGCACGCAGTCAATAGTTGTGCGGTCGTGTTGGTTGTACGACCGCACAACCGCGATCAATCGACTGGCGTGCAGTCGTCAGGACCTGGGTAATTATCACGGCGACAGGTGAATAAAGGACGCCGTGCACAAAAATGAGATTTTTAAAATATCCAGGCATGTCGAATGATGCAGTTTATCAACCTTTTGCCCGTAACATTGTTAAGTATTCACCAATTTAAAAATTTCTTTCACTATCGAAGTTAGTGATAAATTCATAGTGAAGTGGTAGCTGAATAGCCCACCAAACCTATGCACACTATATGAC
>Ga0209782_1001317_pt1 | contig 12748 bp, 6 predicted proteins | sample WorMetmaBAHAMAS1_FD_187390 | JGI IMG/M metagenome (GOLD analysis project Ga0209782, IMG submission 187390) | Marine gutless worms symbiont microbial communities from Max Planck institute for Marine Microbiology, Germany - Inanidrilus... | ecosystem: Host-associated > Annelida > Digestive system >... | reverse complement strand
TAAATTCCGTAAAAAGGTCCTTCACTAGTGTTACAGCGTTCACAGACGTTCACTCTCTAGCTCAGCTCGATCACAAAGGACCAGGTCCAGGAACCGACTTCCGACGTTCCTTGGTGACGTCGGAAGCCGTCCAACGGATCTCCCAAGGGGCGGGGAGTCCGTGTCATCGTGGCCAGTGCGTCGATCAGCCCCCGTGATGGATTGGCATGGGTATGGCGAGAAACAGACGAGGTCAACATTGCCAACACCTTTGATATTTATGGAACACACGCAATACACATATTAATAGCCTATCTATGCATAGCAAAGCATAGCCAGTTGATGGCAACTTCAAGCTCTTCCCAAATTTCCATATCCGGTCGAATTAACTTTCTGTTTCCACATATGACTCAGACTGACCCTGGCTGTCAACCATAAAATTTTGGGAAAGACCCTCCTAAGGGAACATATAAAGGCATTAATTTTCGAAGTTTCCCATTATGAGCCTATGGAAAAATCACCCATTAGAGAGATGTTCACTCTCCATTCAGTGTCAGAGCGAGTTGTGAAAATTCCGCTAGCCTATAATGGAAAATTTTGAAAGTGGTGTTTTAGATGCGTTTTTGACAATTTCTCACACTTTGGCTATTCTCCCAATGGGATCCCCCCCCATCGCTACCATTGCGGAGATAGCCAAAATTCGTTCATCAAATTTCCTGCCACTTGGCTATTCTAACAATGGGATCCCCTCCCCCCGTAAATGCATTGGCCCTAGGGCTATATGGCAATGCATGGGAAATGCATGGCAGAGATCCATCTCCAGAAAAGCTATAAATAGGGGTCCTGTGCAGGCCTATGGTCATTGTCGTTTCGGCAGTCGATACAGAGCAGACCTCTGCATTAGTTCCTATAGGATAGCAGTATAGCTTGCAGTATAGTCAGCAGTATAGGCCAGAGTAGAGAGCTATAGCAGTCATATAATAGCTGGCCCGGTTGCAGCAGTGCAGATAGTGCACGGCCTGTCGTGGTCAAATTGCCCAGCAGTCATTGTCGGCCCAGTGGCCCAGAGTGCGACGAATAGTAGCTGAGCTATAGTGCTGGCCCGGTGGCCGGCCAGCACTCGTAGCACGTCGTGGGCAAGTAGGCCGGCATTCGTCGCTGGCCCAGCGGCCTGAGTCAGGCCCGCGCTGTTAGCTCCTGGCGTCAGCACTGTCGACTGTTGACTGAAGCTCGTTGCCGGCAATCGTTGCCGACACTGGGCCTACTCAACAGCTGCCAAGAAGAGCTGTGCCTCTACACGTCGCCACAGACCAGTTGCGTAGGGTGAGTGGGTCATCTGATATTAAAAGTTTAATAATTTTTGGGGCTGTCCCCACTTTCGGTTACCAGTTGTATAAACCCTTTGATAGCAGATAAGCCTAGTCGATTGCGAGTGTAGACCACGTTGAGGTCACTTAGCCGTTACTGGATCAAATTGTTGTTGCTTAATTCACGGCGTACATTAGCTTCAGTCGTCTTCCTTCTTAGGTAGGACACTAGTATAGACAGTAAGTAAGTATAATCCTAACGTCATATAGTTACAATCACGTACCTTGGCCGAGGTAAGACCTGGGGATATGGATCCGGGCATTCCTGCATGGTCCTACCTCGGTGACTGAAGGCTCTGGGGTCAGAGCTAGTTCCTGTCAGCATCGAGAGTTTAATAGCTCTGCTGAAGACATAGTAGCTGGGGCAAGTCCTTCACACTCAGACGCAGTGAGATTATAATTGGGGCTGCCCTGAGGACCCCGATCGCTATAGTTCTCCCCATGACCGGATTGGTAGGTGCCGCATTAGATCCGGATGTTAAAATGGAAATAGAAATCCGTAACGAGGTAGTCATCTTCCAGTCTGGACGCGGGCTTTGGTGTTTAGCCCACTCAGCCTCGATCACTCTCTACTAGGAATGGGGATGATTACGTCAGACGTTTCCGGTTCCACTGGTGTCCGGTTTTGCCGGTATTCCAGTTCTTTGAACCTTCCAGAGAGTACTGGTTTTCATAGAAGTGCTATTCATACCAGGCATTCCAGAGTCAAGACATCGGTGACCTAGTTGTCACCAGTGACGGAGCCTGTGGAAGGGGACGGGGTGTGTGGAGTGGAGGAACACATGCGCCCCTCCCCAGTATGGCGTTACGAAGTACGATCCTTCCCACTTTTGACGTCTATAAACTTTGCCCCAGAGAATTTTTGAAGTACGGCGTTCAAATCTGTAGATTTTAGTGCAGTTTGAATGCTACCAACCCTAATCAACGCTAACCTCAGGTTGGACGTAGCAGGGAGGATCAACATTTCAATTTTGGACTGTATTTTCATACATCGCACTTTTTGTGTTTTGTTTATGTATAATATTCGTCAGAACTCAGAAGTTTTTTTTACAAATAAACATAATATATGTAAACTGATAGGTGACAGATTAATGTGGACAATTGATTTGTTGTTATTCTGAGTGAGTGCCAAGTCTAGTTCACCTAACGCAGTTGCGGTCAGTGTGTTGCGGCCGACAGGACAGTTTTGGTCTGGTGTAAAATCCGCAGTGGCGGCGGAAGGGGGGCAAAGAGGGAGCATGCGCTTAGGGCGGCACTGTGCAAGGGACGACATTTGGGGGGCAAACAAAAAATATGGAATCTGAAAAAGGTCAGTTTGCCTAATCGCATATAGGCATAAACAATGATGGTTTACTAAGTGTCTATACACACGGCTGGCTGGTGTACTAAAAATAGATATGTACATATATGTATATATGTCACATGTCGATTCATTACGGCTGTTTGCAGCAAGCTGACCGAGTGGCGTTGTAGCTCAGCTGGGAGCGCGCTGGATTGCATTGCTGCATTTTATGGGATCGAATCCCGGCGGGTGAATTTTTTTCGTTTTTAGATTTTTTTTGTATTTTGTAATCAAGTTTGTGTTTCATTTCGCAACATTTTCACTTATTCAGAAAAACATCAAGGCGACGTTGTGCTGTAGATCATACATAGACATGTGGCTAAGCATCGCATGCACAGCCAGCCATGTGACGACCACTTTGCTTTTTTCTAAACACATAGCTAGCCGTGTGTATAGCATCAGTCCTTATTTATTATAGCTCAGTGGCGGCATAGACGCCCACTGGGCCATTTTATATTATATACATCTTTAGTCATCATAATGGTAGATAGACACACAGTAGAATACTTAATATATACCTACAGAGGCTTCTATATAGTGATGGGAAAAATCGGTTCGAATTGATTCGTTAGGCTGAATCAAATCGAATAGCCGACTCGAAGTTCAGATTATCGATTCGTTGTTGGGTCGTGCCATCTCTAATTGGTTTCGTGATAATGATAATCTTAGTCATCTGATGCGCAATATGTGAGCAGTTAGTGTCAAGAGGATAAAATAAGTCACTGAAACATTTAGCAGCAACTTGGTAGTACATGTATGGCTATAAGTGAACACATTGCCGTATTACGGCCAAATGATCGCATGTTTGAGATTGTTGCTATCGGTGTTATTATAGGCTAGCTCGACCCACTTTCGGCTGTACAATGAACTGTGGTAGTTTTTACTGAGATATATGACAGGTTAAGACTTTTAAGTGTTGTCTTTTGTATTTGCAATAATGATCTCTGTTCAAGATGCACACAACGAACATTTAATTATTAACCCATAAACCATGTCTATGCCATTTTCTCGCGCATGGCATTGCATGCCATTGTACTACTTGGCACCACGCGTTGCTGCTTTCACTCCAAATCCGGCGCCATGCAGCACCCTGTGGTACAGTGCCACACTGAATTTGATGCGAAAAAAACCATTAAGTTGCAAGAAAGCATCAAAACTTGATCATATATACTGCATGCCTACTGAACTTAATGTCGTTGAGTTCTTTTGATATATTTCTTTTAAAACTGTGTTGTATGCATGAAACTATCGTAGACAGATACAGAATGTAGAACATGACCATAATATGTGAATTTCTAGGTGCTGTGATCAGCTATGGCATCACACAGTGGTAATAGATCAGATCATCGACCTCCAGATATGCAAGTGTCTTCACGCCATGACAGCAGGAGTCCTAATGCTCAGTCTGCTGTACCAATGGCATCAGCCGCTGCATCGGGACTTCCAACAGCGAAAAATCAGGTCTTGCTTGCCGAGGCTGTGGACTCAGTTGTCAACACATTTGCCAAACATGCAAGAGGTTATGGACGAGGTGAGTTACTGAAGACTACTAGTTATTATATCAACAGCTTATCCATGTCAGCAATAGCCATGGCATGGGTTGTGTGATCAGTTGCATCTGTAGGTTTGTATATCTATATATCTTGAAAATGGTACAAGACAGATGCATAGTTTCTATTGAAGGTGAATAGGAATTCATATGTACTTTTTAAAATGGTGACATTGAGTGACCACAACCACTGAAATCACTCCAGTTTCTACATTTTGCAAGGCCTTTTATGTCTTCATTGTGGGTGAACTTATAGTAAACTAAATAAAGGTGTCATGTGAGTAAAATATTTTCAGTCAATTAATTGTGGAGTTTTAGTTGATTAATTCTCAACTAGAATACCGGCTAATGCTTAATTTTCTCTAAAGTAATGACACAATTTCAACACTGACCAATGGATTTCACCTTCAGCATGGAGTTTCTTACATTGGTGTTTTGTAGCAATCAGAGCTCAAAAATGCACCGTTTTTGGAGATAGGAGTCAGAGGTAGGATGAAGTTGCTGGAGTGAAACTGGTTGCAGTGACAAGGTGAAGCCTTTCGAAATGAGCAATCAGTTATTCATAGAGTAGGTGGATGAGTGAGAGTTACAAGTGATGAAGAGCGAGTGCTGCAGGGAGATTGAATGGTGATGAAATGGTGCAGATATGAAGGTTTGGTGGTAGTGAGAAGTTTGTTAGTAAGTGAGACGAGCTTGTATTGATTGCGTTCTTTTAAGCTTAAATTGCATGACAGCAGTTTTCCTCGTGACATCTTCACGAGGATGTCGCTAACAAGTCCACGAGGAAATCGGGCATGTTGGACGTGTCGGATGACCAGGACGAGGATGCTAGCGACTTGTCCGTAACAAGTTGGCCGCGTCGTGCTCGCGGAATTTAAGAACGACTCGACAAACGGGCAGCACTAGGCACTACCGCAGCTATTTTTATAACAAAGTTGTTCGTCTGGCAAGCTGGATGGGGAAGTCGCCAGACACGCCCAACGTGCAGGATTAGTTACGGACATGTTGTGTGGAAAACGGTCCCGTGTAATTTAAGCTTTATCCATATAGCTAAATATGTTGGATGACTGCTGTTGTGTTGTGGACAGTGAACGTGGTCGAGGCTTTGCAAGACTTCTGGCAAATGAAACAGACAAAAGGCAGCGATGCTGGCAACTCTGCGCTCATCATATACGAGTCAGAACCGTCAAGTGGCCCACCATACATCTGCTACGTTACATTGCCTGGTGGAAGTTGCTTCGGCAGTTTTCAGGCATGTCTTAAGTTACATAGTGTAATACGTATATACATTTATGTACTTATTATCAGACACCTTCACTGGAAGAAAAAGAAGAAGATTGTCAGAGAAAAACAGCTTCAGACTGTGATCGGACCAAGACAGTCAGTGCAAGACTGAGACAGTGATAACACTCTCTGGAGACGTGACAGCGTCTTGAGACTTCCCATCACTGCCTACAGACAAATGACACAGACAAGACAGAATGAACTGTATGTATCGCTAACTACTGAACAGTGAACATAGATCAAAACAGTAAGTTACGTCAGTAGTAATGTCGTAATGCACATGTTGTTAATACAAAAGTTGATGTTCATAAGCAGTGTATAAGTGAGTGGATTGGTTTTGTCTGTGAGAGAGAGTAAAGTGAAATTTGCTGAGTATTTTTGGCACAAATGTTGATAAAGTATTTTAACATTACTATTGTCTTCCCACGTATTTTAGTGTCACTCTGTGTCTGATTACATCTGTTAATGCTGCCTGTTATCACATTTATTTCACAAAGATTATGTTTATTAGCTGGTGTCTTTGCTGGCACTAGAATATTTGAGTCAGAAATGCCACCAGATCACCACTAAAATGTCTGTGAAAGTCACTGAAGTCCACACTGATCATGGACGCCACACCAGTGTTCAGATGCAACAGTAAGCGAGCAGGTGATATTGTTAAGTTAACAGTTTAATTTTCAGTCGCGAATGTTACCGACAGGATTGTCCAACAAAGGCCGAAGCACGACGTAGCGCGGCAAAGATAGCGCTGATGAACTCCGTGTACAACGAGCATCCATCAAGACGCATCACGGACGCATCCATTGAACACTCAGTTGCTGATGCTTTTAATTCTTTCCAGGTTTGCACGGTGCAAGATCATTTGCCTTATTTTGACGTATATAAATGAGACCTGGCTGGTACTTTATTTGAATTGTGTAATGTGTACATGTTAAAAGTTTCACCCATAGTACTCGGATAACGTTTCAAGCACTGTAGAAAAGTAGTGGTCACTCGTATGGAGCCTGTCAAATACATCCTCCACACAGTCGCACACGTAGTTAAAAAATTTGTGTCGGTTTCATCGTGAGTCCTTTTGTATGTCCTTGTGAGTCCTGGTAATATATTCATCTCGCGCTTATGCCATGATGCCAGTCCGTCTGTCTGTTTGTCTCTCTATGACGGAAGTGTATTGGTGCATTATAGCTAATTTAGGTTTCAAATTCTGATCCCACTTTACTATGCATCGTGGCCGCCATGCTGCTTGCGGGCAAATCATCTCGCGCCATGTTAGCCAGTGTAAGACTCTCTTGTTTCTGTTTAACAGTCTCATGCAGTAGTCTAAATGTAGATCCAGGGTGGTTGCATGTCTGGATATATCAGAGAGTTTGATAGCTATCAAGGAAGTGTCGGGTAATAGACCAAAAGTAGGGAAGTATGTGTGCGAAGGAAGTTTTGTGAGAGAAAATGTTTAACTGCTAACATCAATTCTTCATATTTGAGACTACACCTGTGTGTAGGCCATGTTATGTTGGTTGTTTTAAGGATTTTTCTTTATATTAATAATATATGAACATTTATTGTAGCATATGAACTGACAGTTATAGTGCATTGTTAAAAACTGACAATGTTATGCATGACATGCATTTTGTCAAATTCAGCATAATTTCATGTGTAGTGAAGATTTATGCAAGTTAACCAATAAGCAAAGAATATTTATATGCATTGATGTGCGATTTTTATACTTTTTTTCCAAGGGCTGAAACCTGGGGGGCAGTGGGAGACCGTCCCCCCAACTTTTAGGGTGGGAGATATAGCTACCTATATACCTCCCCAACAATTCCTGAGGTCAGTGGGGACGTTGTTGTCACGGTAGGCTAAGTCAAGCGGACTCAATGCGCAGAAGTAGGTTCGTGGTATTGCACAAAGCATTTTGCTGCAGCGTCCTCCCCCCCAAAAAAAACTCAATTTTTGGGGGACCAAAAAAATTTTCTGCGCTTTGTGCCGACTCCCCAACATTGACTGCAGGTTTTAACACTTGCTTTTTTCTAGACGAAATTCCGAAACTTTTGACATATCACACACCTTTATCCTGTTAACTGTCACAAAGTTATCAGCTCTCAAAAACGATCCACTTTTTTGGCCCACACTGTATATAGGGCATTCTGTATAATGTCATGTGGTATTGATTCAACTGCACTGGTTGGTTGCAGAACTGTACTGTGGAGATGGATGCGCAGAGCGGCCAGGTGGACGCTATGGCCGGAGTCCAAGCATTCCGTTCAGTGTTGGAGTCGCAGCGTGGCCGAACTGTCCTTCAGTTTGAGGAGCTGATGACCGTGCTTCGGCTGCTGCACTGGAACGGCAGCTTGAAGGCGATGCGTGAGCGACAGTGCACACGCCAGGAGGTTCTTGAGCACTACTCGCATCGTGCAATCGACGACGACATGCGATCTCAGATGGCTCTGGATTGGATCGCTCGAGAGGAAGAAAACCTCACCCAGGGACGTGGCAGGCACATCCGCTCGTCGGGGGTCATAACGGCAGAGCTGGCTCGAGCCGAAGCCGAGCTGACGACCGCTAGACTTAACGGCCGAGAGCTGCGCTTTCCTAAGGAAAAGCGTGACATCTTGTTACTGGCTCTGAGTCAGGTCTCTCCAGACAGTGTCGCGTAGAAAGGAGACGAGAAAAATACTTACATGACTCTTAGTCCGTTTGTGTCAGTTTTACAGACTCTTAGTGCCTCATGATTGCCGTGAATAGTTTGCTGCTGACCATAATTTAGTGGACTAGCGGTTTATTATTTAGCATTCTAAAGTGCTTTGTATCACTTGCGAATGCCACTTGTGAGTAAGATAAGTCGTCAGTTTTGTGGCCTTGCTATTTTATTGTGTATCATGATTATGTACGATATCTATCTGTGCTTTGATGCAGTCAGTGGTAATTGAAGGCCATCTGTGAAAACGTTTTGTGCTCTCTGTTACCAGAGGTTCTGTACCAGAACTGATGGACAAAGAAAAGTGAGGAGGCTTACCTGTGAAGATGATGGAACTGTAGCTTTATGTATGGTATCGCTGTCTTTCATTAGGAGTAAAGTCACCGACTTTATTATAAGACTGAAAAAGTATATCTGCTAATGCAGATGGACCACGCGATGCTGCCTTACACAAAATCGACAGTATTGCACTGCACACTGAGTATAATTACCAGGCAATGAGCGTCGGTCGATAGCAAATTGCTACACAGACCGACAAACATTGGATATTAGCACATATTTAAATGATAATGCTCAAACTCCACTTGGTCAATTTGTTGTCGATATATTACACGAGCAAGTTTGCAACAAATACAGTGACAAATCGAACCAGTTGAGCTTAAGTCTTAGTGTATAGAAGCACTAGCGTGGACTGTCCAAGATGTGACAAACAGGTCCGTCGTCGACTGCATCGTTGATTTCAGTTAAAGGCATGCAGTGGTGAAATTTTTTTATAAGTCCACAGTTGCGCACAAAAATGGGTCATGTGAACATAACCACGCCCCTTTTGGGGGTAGTTTATCATCTTTTAGGAAAGACTACATATCATCTCTCTGTGTCCTGAGATATGGATGGGGCCTCTAAAATTTAAAATGGGTCACGTGACGTAACCACGCCCCTTTCAGGGACAGTTTGTCGTCTGTAGTCTGGGACTAACTACGATCGACCTGTGTGCCAAATTTGAAGTCTCTACATTCACCAACTATGAAGATATGAAAGGCGACAAAAAATTAGAAATCGGGATGTTTGGGGTCACCCAAGGTCATCGGCAACAAACCATTCGATAGAGTTTATATGAATTCCTATTTGACTTTACTAAAAGTTATGTGACTTTCTTGTACCGTTTTCGAGTTATATCAAGTTATTCGTCGAAAGTAGCTGATTTTAACCTACCCCACCTGCGTTTTGTGTCCCTGTAGGGGGTGATCCCGTTCGAATTTTTCTGTGATTTATGGAACCAGTAAACTAGAGTCCCTGGACTGTCGTGTGGCATTATTTGCATAATCCCGACATTTAGCCGTTTTGATACAATACTGGAGTGTGACAGACCCGACAGATAGACATACACACGACAACGGCATAGACTGTTCTAGCACAGCTTACAAAGTAATAACTGGTCTATGACTTAATTAGCGTAAAATATAAAGTAACAGTACCTGTTGGCTGAACTTACAGCTTAGACCAAAGTTTCAGTACGAACTGAACTCAGCAATCCAGTCTTAAACCAAATGATGATATAGCATTTAGATCAAATGAGTATGTTTCAACTAAAGCCACATAAAAAAATATGGGACCTGCAATAAGGTTGTAGTTGGCAGTATAAATTAGTCAGTGCCATCGTCCTAATGTGAGAGAATATCAGATTACTGAGGAATGTAAAATACTTGTATAATTATCTGCAGTTGCCAGTGAGATGAGACTTTTAATTCATAACCTACTCTGTGACTCTGGTCTTACGAAAGATAGAGTAACCTTTAAGTTACCGGTAGTTTTTGCTACCACCAACAATACATGTACTTTTAATTACTAGTAGCAGTTTGTGTTTGGTTGCATGAAAGTTGTGGCCAGATAGTGTATGTGACGCTATTGATTAGGCATGTCAGAAAAACGCGGCAATTTTTTTCAAAATATGCGGCCCATAAAATTGCGAAATATGCGGCAAAAATAGGCGGAGATTGCATATTCACGTAAATCTGACATGGTACGTTTTTTGGGAGGATGGGATAGCTCAGACATTATTTAGTACATTAAGCTTAGAGCATATCAGTACATGTAGGCCTAATTGGAAAGAAACTTTATTGAAGGAATATGTTTGATTCAGTTAACAAGAAGCATTTGAAAAATGTTGGGCCCATTCGCCACTGTGAGCTGCCGCACGCTGCCTGTTTTACATTGCCATTCACCAGGTGTCACTACTGTCGCACGCCGCCTGCGCATCGATGTCCACAACAACGACGACAACGACAGTGCGTGACAGAGGGGACCGCTATGGCCCCATAGAATGGGCCCAATAAAAGTGTTGTATATGATTGTGATGTGTGGTAGTTTGTATAATACAAACTGTCGGCGACACAAAGATTACTACAACGAATATTTAATACCGCCAAAATATGCGGAAAAAAGTATGAGATATGTGCACTTTGCTAAAATATGTGGAACATGCGGCAAAGTGCCAAATGCTCGGCAATCGCATATTCCCGTTTTTCTGACATGCCTAATTGATGAGACTATTTGTGTAACTGCATATCATTTTGTATTATTTTCTGTTTTATTTCACTATGCTGGGAAATCATCTGACATCTGAATTTTAACTTGACAGATGTAGGTAACGTGACAGTTTGCGTTTACATGTGAAGCTTGTGTATTGCATCACAGTGAGTATATTTGTTATATACATACATTGACATAGATCCTTGACATAGTCAGTTCATTTATTACCATCAAATATGTAGTTAGTACATATATTTCATTTTTTGAAAATTTCTTTATAGTAATTCTAGTGAATAGTGTTTATCTCTTAATACTAGATGATGCTTCGTTGATCATTTGCAATGCGTGTTTGAGGATTGGCTTTTTCAAGCTGTTATCTGAAACATTCACAGTGTGCAAGTATGGAATGGCTTACGAAATTTAAAAACCTTAGTGGAAGATTAGTGTGGTATGGAAAATGTGGAATTTTTCAATTATGGCAACAAGAATCTCATAAATGATGCATGCTATACTAATAGGAAATTGCATTCAGTGAATCAAATGCTACCATCTGCTGGCATCTACAACGACTGCAAATGCCCAGAATATGGCTCACATGTTGTGCAATCTCAGCAACTGCTGAGCTTTTTGTTGTAAGATATACTGCTACTGACATATCACTAGCTGCGAGGATTTGTTTCATGTACAGTATCTTTGATATATTCTCGTTGTTTGTCAATACTCTTCTGCATAGAACCTGCATGTGTAATTATGTAAATATTCATGAGATAATGTGTGAGGTTGTCTCATAACCGATACTGTCGATTTACTGTATGTGGTGTACTGCACTGAGGGTGTAATGTCATTGTTGGTTGGACATCGCTGACAGTTGTAGTGAAGTCAAACCAGTCAAGTTGTAGTTTGAAGTTACTGTAGAAACATAATGTAGTCTTTGTGCAAATTTGAATTATATGGTCTTTGAGACAAGAAATCTGCGTAATAAAAACTTTCTTAGTGTTACTGTGCTATTGACGTCCACAGCAGTGATTGTAACAGTAAAGCAACAGTCTGGTGTCTGTCTGTCCATCTGTTGTCTGCCTCGTGCATTAATGCATTTACTATGCCACTACTGCAGCAGTGTTATGCATGGCTAACACCCCTGCTGCATGTCACAGTACTGGTAATGTTGTGTCCTAGACAACAGTGGGCACCAAAGCTAGTTGAGTCCTTCATGCAAGGGGTGCCTGGTGCCCCGACTTAGCCAATATACATTTTGGCCCTTCTGTCCTCGGGCCAAACATTTTGTAAGTATGTTGGATAATTTACAATCACTGTGATATTGATAGCAAATAATTACCGTGAAGTCATCACTGACAAGTTGTATATTCTGCATATTATAAGCTTCATTATGCCTTGGTCTCATGTGCAATGTGCAACACGCTGCAATAATTGCACATGAAACCACATCTAAAATAATTGTACAATAATGTTAGCACCCTGCATGAATTGCATGCAATAATTGTACATAAAACAACGGCATTACACAACAACAACACTCATTTTATTTTATTTTTTTTATTCGGGATAATGTGGGTAAATGTAAGTCGTTTGCACATCACTCCAGAGAGCTAACCACACCAGCACCTAATCATCCAGTTTTTTCAAGTCAGATGCTCCCCTTGATCAAGAACGTCAAAGTGCTGAAGGCAGCTGAGTTAACAACTAATATTTAAGTAGACTTTCGAAGGCAATGGCGGAAACTCACTTCACTTCTCAGTCTTTTCTTCTTTTCGGCAGACACTGCAAGTCCACCCAGCAACATTGATACAGGCTTTTCTCAATCCTACAGATTATTCAGAAGGCCAAATCAAATTCATCAGATCTTAATGGTAGGGCTGGGTGTAATGAAGAACAAGAACTTCGTTACTTATAGTCTTTTTATGTATTCTTTTCCTACAGATAATTAGCCTTATTTTTTTCTTCTAGTAATTAAATAGTTTTGAGCAAAGCATTACAACCCGAAC
>Ga0209782_1001316_pt1 | contig 12750 bp, 9 predicted proteins | sample WorMetmaBAHAMAS1_FD_187390 | JGI IMG/M metagenome (GOLD analysis project Ga0209782, IMG submission 187390) | Marine gutless worms symbiont microbial communities from Max Planck institute for Marine Microbiology, Germany - Inanidrilus... | ecosystem: Host-associated > Annelida > Digestive system >... | reverse complement strand
CTGTTAACACAATGTAGATAAACTGCAGTTATCATTTATAATCATTAAGAATGACTTCAATAACCATAATCACGATAATGCTAATTCACCACAAATATTAATCAATCTGGTCTCTGCAGCTATTACATAAGACTTTAGAATAGTAGCATAGCAGAGTTTTTTTGAAGGGAGTGGCTCAGATGCACAGCTTTGGTGATGACTAAATTGAATGAGACTGTAAAAGGAAAACAGTGCTTATGGAAGTCTAAAGCAAAAATCGTAAGATGTTCATTTGTGATACTCGTCAAGGAAACAGGGAACTTCCTGATAACTGAAACATCGCACACCCATTGCTATGCCACTGTTCTAGAAATCCTTCACAAACTGTGATTCAACAAGAAACTTAAACAGCACCAACACCATTTCTACCAAAGAAACAATGTATGCTGTAACACCGCGGTTACAGTGACATATTATACAAATAGCATTTCATGTATACACTGTGAAGCAGTTACAACACTTGTGAAAATGCCGTAGACTACTGGAATTACCATCTTGCACCTGCACAACACTGGAACAAACGTTCAACTGCAGGAAAATGTTCACATTAAGGCGATTTTGTAACCCACCATCCTCTGGCAAGTACTGCCTGTACCTGTTGTTTTTCGGCAGGGCTGAATTGCAATATTGTTGCAATTGCATTCAGCATCTGTTGGCGTGCTGATGCACCGCCGCGACAAGTCATATAACGATGCACAACGTTTTTTAAATATTCCAGATTTGCAGTTTCACGAGAACGATCCCGGTCACGTTTTGCGAGATCCTCTCGAAGGTCGTGAACTTCACTTGCATGAAGTTCTGCAGCAAGCGCCGCATCACGGCGTGCCTCACGCAACGCTGTCTCAAGACTGTATTTCTGTCTCCGCAGCAACGACGCTTCAGCCTCGTAACGTGACCGTTCGTGTGCAAAATGTAGAATTTTAGCATCGTCTGCAACACCGACGTTTGCGATCAGCTCTGAAACGACGGCACCAGCTGGAGACTCTGCCGAGCTTGCACCAACCTCACTGTACTCTGCGTTTGATCTGTCAGCGTCGGTGTTTTCCGGAACTGCACAAAGTCGATGTTCCACCACCTGCAGGCGGAGTGACGCAATCTCACGATCACGTTCCGCTAACATGGACACAGTTCGGTCGCGGTGTCGACGCATCTCGGCTTCGAGCTCACTAGCTCTCTGCCGGTGGATGGAGTCTCGCTCTGCAAGCTCCGCGCGATGGCTCTCACGCATTGCAGCCACTGCGCAAGCGAAACCTTCTTCCTTCTCACGCAGCTTCGATTCCTGCTCGTCACAACTTGTCCGCGCCACAGCCAGCCGTTCTCGCAACTCCGTCAACTGCGACTTCAACGAACTGATTTCACGATCTGTGTCCGTTTCCTACAGCACACGATACAACGTTCTCAACTCAACAAGAAAGTTAAAGGACAACACACACGTACTGGATCACAGGTGTGCTATCTCCCTTTCCTAATCCTTGAGCCCACAGGTGATTAGACCACTGAAGTCCATAATGCATGGCTGGTGCATTGTCAGACCTATGGTTTACCTTACCATCCGCATCATTACCCGGTGCCTGGTACCATATTGGACTGCTTCGTCACAGGGCAAAGAGTGTGAACAACTTTCCCACTGTTCTTATGCCCAACCTGTTGTGCTACCATGCCCACCATGATGTTTACAATGATGCCATAATGGTACACAAGCAGTTTCATTCGGGTATAAGTGAGTGGCAGTGTACAACCACCAACATAACCAAAACAGCTGCAAACGTGGCAGAAATAATTATCACAATTCATGTAGTAACAGATACCTGCTTAAAAGCAATATAAACATCGGTGTTTATCAATATACTTATGCAAGTACATGTACAAAAATTCTAACATAACAACAACAGTAAGTTCATTTAGCTTAATACTATTATATCAACACTTCACAATTGTCTGAAAATATTACAAGGTACATTTATTTGTGTAAAATACTGAGTTTTCTAATTTTAACATGTTTCAGTTACAGAGGGTTACCACAGCTTAGGCAAAATAAAATTCCCTGACTTTCCCAGATAACTTTAAAGTATTTCCAGGCATTTCGCTAAGCTATCTTAAACAGTAACTTAAAATGTTGTTTACACGATTGAAAACAGTCTGTTAGAATATTTACCATGACATTTGTATCATCTTTTTTCTTGTCTGGCTCCAGCCTCCCCTACACCGGTCCTATTCCACTCCTCTGTTTAAAATATGTCTATAGATCCTGTTTACCTAGTTTTTTTCAATGATTTTTAAGATTTAGCTGACATTTACTGGGCAGGGTCGCTAACCCCTGAGATCCATAGTTCCTTTTTACCCAGGAAATTAATGTCATCATAAACAGGCCTAAGTTTAAGCTAATTCAATTTACATATTACCTGCAACAATCAACTCATCGATCATCAAGTCGCGAAAAATATGACGTTATAAATAATTTCCCTAACCATATATCAAATTCCCTGACTTTTCCAGATTTACAAAATTCCCTGACAATTCCAGATTTGCAGAAACCCTGTTACATATTCCTAGAATATAACACTGTGTAATTCCGCATGTGCAATTTCTATTACAGCTCGTCAGCAGATGACGACAGCAGCAGTTAATTCCACGGAAACCTTTGGTGACGGTGACGACTTATTCTTCAGCACTGACTGAGCACGCAGCTTGTAACGTTCAAATTCATCACGGAGATGGTCGTACTGCTCTACACATCGCTGATGAAGATCACGATTCTCCTCTTCACTCAGCAACACGTCTAAATGCACAATCACCCTCGACTAGATGAAACCGACTAGCATCTATCAATTGGCTTTATCGAGTTGGTGTCAAAACAGCGTTCAGTGCTGCACTGTTTTCCAAAACAACTGTAGCTTCGAACAGCCACTGATAAAATTCATCAATTAATGTAGATTATCGTTAAAGTTATCGTTAAAGCAAAAATGATGCCATAGGTGATGTAAAAGCGATTTGGAACTGTATACAACAATATCGTTTAACGGTTACACTTCCAGGACAGCCAGGGAAAGCTGGCACCAGGAAGGTACCGTAAACTATTCTGGATTTTAATGAAGCAAGAGATCATTTGGTAGCAGCAGTATTAGCTGGACCATGATGCTTTTGCACTTAATTACCAACAGATCACTATACTACTAACATCTCGTCACCCAATATTTTTACAGACTGGGTGCTCTTGCTGATGCCCAACAGTGTTCACAGCATTGAAAACAAAGCCTACAATATCACTACTAGACCTATTAATTTATACTATTATTAATATTATTAACTGCATAGACTCACTACTGAGCAGGTCAGTAATCATTATCGGCATGTCTGTCTATAGACCAAGCACTGTGAAATGATAACGTGTCCAGTAAAGCATGGTTTGTAACATTCAGAAAAACCCTAAGAATTTTCTGGTTGTAGTTCAGAAGAAACTTGCTCTAAATAGCTATTGCAAGAGAACTACAAAACACCCCATTTCAACAAAAACTTATAATTATATTACTTAGTTTTGTTATAAGTGTGTGTGTGAAATTCAACTGCAAGTAATATGCACCAGAAAAAAAACAGTCTAATCCACTATTTGGTGTATTTTCCAGTCTTCTATGTTGTCTAAATCAGAACAGAACTGCAGTAGCTGAGGCCCGGGCTTCATTATTTCGTTGATTTACGGACAAAAACGTTTATGGAACTGGTTCCTTAACATATGGAAAACTCGCCACAAAAAGTCTGTCACAGTACAGATATTTTTTACAGTGTGGTGGATAAAGAAAGACTGATGCAGACAATTACATGTACTTAGGTTTGTGGTTTGTGTTCTCTTCAATGCTTTGATGATGATGGTTGGGTGGCAGTAAAGACATCCGACCCATTCGACTATTCCACAGAAGTTCTCTTTGGAATAAACGGCGGGAACTGGCTAACCCAGGATAACACAGAAAACAGCCACTAAATGAAAGCATTCATTACCACACATGTTCAGTGGTTTTTCCAACTTGTCAGTGGCACACTTGAGCCGCGACTTGAGGTGCTGTATCTTGTCAATAATCATGGAGGCATCAAGTTCAGAGTCGGCAATCAGCTGATTGTCGCTTGCCGTCGGCGGAATGGTATGCGTCACATTCGTCAGCTCGGCGTTCTCCTTATCCAACTGCAGTCAAAGTCACCAATATGAAAGAGATCAATCGTGTACAACAACATCAAACACTGGCACAGCGACGTGGCCTAATAATACTAAATAAAACACCTACTGCATCTGAAGTCAGGACTTTACAGCAGGATATAAATAAATAACTTAAACACGTGCCCTGATTCTTTTCTGACTATGGTGCTGTATGTCAATTACTTACTTACTTAATATACATGCCGGCGACAGCGGTGGCACGGGCACAGCAGTCAGTTGTTGCGTCAGATAGTTTGTCTGTCGGTACTCTAAAAGAAAAACGGCTCCAGCTATCAGCACAAAAGTCGGTAAAGATACACATATAGTTCTGGGCAGGCCCTAGATATGCAAATGACCCCAAGGTCAAAAGGTAGGACAAGGTCACAGGGTAATCAAGTGCACACTGTGCGTGTCCATGGCAGCCCCAGCATGCGTCTGCATGATGATATGACTGCAGATGTCTAGCTATTATTGTTACTAGCGGCAGACTTCAACTGTGTACACTTCCTCGTTGAGCACTGAAATAAGCCAACTTGTAAGATGGGACTTTCAAAACATCAATCACTAAAAGCATCAATAACAACTGCTTTAAAGCAGTCCGCTGTGAGACAAACCTGCACCAGTCGTTCTCTAAGCTTCTGTATAATCTGCTGGTCTTGCTGACGGAGTCGTTCGACATTGCCGAGTGTCTCGGATAGTTCTGTGAGACGCGACTCGAGTCCGACAGACCGTGTTTCACTCTGCTGTGACATCATCTGCAGCTGAAGCTCCGCATCGTCAGCTCGCTGCTGAGCCGCTAACACCGCACGTCGTTCCTCATCCTAGCGACATAACACACCATTCGGCTTGACCGACAAGAAATCAATAAACACTATCTTGACCACAAAAACTGTGAAATAAATTACTCTTTCTGTTAGAAGTACGTGCAAAACCACAAGTACTTAGCACTAGAACAGACCAAACTAGACCTGAATTTGTTGATTTTATGGTCTTTTTTTCAACACAATCACTCAATCCAGGTAAGATTTGCTCTACTGCGAATGTGGTAATAAAAAATTTACAGCAAATAATCTGATAAAAACAGTAGCGTCTTTATATGGCATAAACATGTTAAACTCTGTTTGTTTTAATATTCGAACATGGAAGCTCTGATTGTATAATTCAAAACCCGACTTGTTATTACTATAACCGTGACCCACAGCCGACCATCCAGTTCTACTTTCACATGGTCGACTTGGTTTGGTCGCTAAATTGACTACTCTGACCGACCGATTAAGAAGACACCTCGGCTTACATACTCGTTGAGTCAATGTCCTATCAGCGGTGTCCTTTGATCTTTACTCAGCAGCAGATATGTCGGTGTGGCTGGTGGGTGTTACTGGAGATATGAGGGGAGTTTACAATTATTGGACTTCCACGAATTGCCACAGTACGTTCTCCTCTAGCGGGCGTGGAAACAGGATGATTAACTCTTGGGATGGTGTCTAGCTAACTGACCCGTCAAAGTGACATGAAACAAACCACATGTCTTAAGTGACCACATGTGATGTGTGGTAACTGGAGACACACACCCCCATCACCCCTTCCCCATACGACTTCTCTTCATCCTACCACTAATATTAACACAGACAAGCCTTTGTCACCACACCTAGTCAGATTGCCCTGTTAAGACAGTCCATGTGCGAAGCAAATCTCAAGTTACGTGAATCAAGTTCCGAGTTGGTGAAATCCGAGTAGATTAGCACATTGTAATATAACATCATTAATATAATAATATGGTAGTTATAATGGCAGCATTTACGCATTTATTTATTACAAAGCTTATATTTCTTCCAAAAAAAACCTCTGTGCTGAAGTTAGCTTACGGAGATCATGAACTATGACTATTAACATAATACAAAACAAATTACTATGATTTTATGAGTGTAATAATAGTTTTAATTTTATTGTAAGAAACATATAAGTAACAATAAGCACAAATGTAATGTTCCTCAGGGCAGACAAGTCAGTAAAATTCTGCTGCAAGGACCTTAACACTAAGCAGTTCTTTCTGTAGATGAAGTAAAAGCGATGACGGCTCAGCAACTTTTTCTCTGGACTCCTTTAACTGCGTCTTTGCGTCGTCAAGCTCTTGCCGGAGATCAACAATGGTCTTCTCATACAGCTCGGACTGCGTTGCACGAACATGCTGCTGTTCAGCCAGCAACAGTCGCGAGTCTTCCAGCTGACATCAACAGCATGGACACAACACTCAGTGGAGAAACTATCGTCTACACTGTGTCCCCCCAATATGCCACAGGTCAACTCAGCCTTGCATCCCTCTGGGGTCGCTAAATCGAGTACCAGCCTTAATTGGCTGGGGTAAAGGCGGGAATGTCACCTCTGCCGGGTGGCAGGTAATACTGTGTGATCCCATATGGCACGTGAGTTCCCGTAGCGGTGTGGTGCTTGTAGCACAAACTGCTATACGCTTCCTTACCTTACCTTACCTTACCTTATAACTTTTACATACATGAACGGAATTTGATAAATTTTGGCAGAAATGTTAACGAGAAAGTAGGGAATCAAAAGGTGCCTAGATCCCAACTTTACCCAAGAGAAAAACACACTAATATTAATCCGGACTCTGACAGTCACATCATACACTGCACCAGAATATATAGGATTAATATTAGTGGGCTTCAAGTACACCACAGAATTGTGCTATGTAATTATTCTGAGCGTATCATCTTCTGATTCCTCACAATCTTTTATCAAAGAACCATGCATACCACATAATTTGATGGACTAAAGCATTCCATCATTAAGCTTACAGACTGCTTGTAGAAACAACAATATCCATAGTGGGTTCAGGCACTGGAAAAGCCAGAGTAATGCACTGTATCTCAAAAAAGTATACCACCCAATCACCAACTATAATTGTCATATTTCAATAATTTTTGGTACAAATATTAGTAAGTGAATATGTCACTGACAGGTGGTTTAATTTCACACATCATCTGTTTAGTGTACCTACCTTACCTTGCAAAACTTTAAGATGGTAAAATCATGAATTTAGAATTTAGCTTAAAACTGCACATATCTCAATGCTAAAAAGTTAAACGTGAAGCTGTAATTAGCAGCAAAATTTTATTATGTTTTATAGCCTTAATTTTTCCTTATTTATCATGTCACACCTGGTTCTCTAACTGTTCTTTGGCAATGCGTTCATTGCCAATGACTTTCTGTAGTTCTTTGATGACTACGGCATGATCACTCAGCTCCTTTTCACGCTCGTACTGCTGGCCGCGCAACTTGTTCCGCCACTGTTTTCACATGCATGAAACACACACACACACACACACACACACACACACTCAACTATCAGCTTTATGTTTAAACACCACAAAAATCATGTTCGCTGACTTGCTGTAACTGTGTATTAGGCTTTAAGATCCATCTAGGCCCTAAATTCTAGGGATATACTGATATCTATGACTCGTAAACAAAATGATGTCATTCACTCCAAATCACACACCAGCACAATTCACCAATATCTTATCTTCTTTGAAAATCGATAAAGTTAGCTCCTCTTGCAAATCATTATTACAAATTAACATCTAGGACTATTTGTTGACTCCTGGATTGACACTACTAATACTTAGTACCGTTCTAATGCTCATTAACATTATTATTCCAAAATCCTAAGTCCTTGTATGTTGCTGAAAGTGCTCAACTTGCACTAAGTGTCACACTGTCACAGTAAAGTGCTTCTCTAGCTCTAAACACTGATAATATATCAGTTATACTAGCATATCTACATAGTCAGCAATAATCTAACATGTACATTACTACACTTAATATGCCAAAGTGATATTAGCTGCATGATGAGCCACCAACCTGCTCATTTTCAGATTCTAACGTCTGAAGGCGTTTTTGTAATGCTTTCTGCTCTTCGTGAAACCTAGATTCCATTTCTTCCAAATCTTGCTACAAAAATGCAATATTACACACACAGAAAAATTTTAGTCACTACATAATTACACTAAATATTTAAATAATAAGCCAAACTGTCAGACAGAGATCACGTGGCACTCTACATCACTTGAAAATATTAAAATTGTATTAATTTAACTCTGGGATCTATGACTGTTGACTATAATAGCCTATAAATCTCTACTTATAAAAATGTAAGAATCACGCTGGCTGACGGAGCATAGGGCGTGGCTCAGGCAAGGCTTACCAGTGGCTGCCAACATCCGTCCAGCCTCAGCCCTCTAGATCAGGCCATGGCAGACCGACCCGACAGTCGTCGCGTGTGGAGCGTGGCATCAGCAGCCGCCCATGCTCAAGCTGTATCAGGTCACGGCAAGCAAAGCATCAGGCCCCTTGATCAGTACACCGGCATCGTCGGATATGTTGCCTGTTCATAGAATAGCCGATCTAAATAGGCCTACAGTTTAACGAACCACGGTTGCGAGCAATTCGGCGCAAGCAACCGGGTCTAGCACTTCTTGTAAAAACTGAAGATTAATACATTAAATTTAAAAAATACTATTAAATGATTCAAAATCTAAACTCTTTCCAACAATACAATCATTGTGTTTCATACCTTTATCTTTCTCTTCTCTGATAAGTACACTGCCTCCATCTTAGACTTCTGCTCAGTGACAGTGTATAAGGAAGATGTTAACGTTGCTAGCTGACGTTTCAGTGAAACCAAATTAAGTTCGTCATCAGTCACGTCTGCACCTTCACTGTCCTTCTTAACTTCACCAACTGAAGCCAGCTTTCACAATCACATAACCGAACAGTCGGATAAAATAGCAATAATACAGTAACAACATAGCAAGTTGACAAATGAATGGTATAACTATAATCTGTGCAATAATACATTCACGTAATCATATTACAAAATACAGACAAATAAAAATTCACATTCACCTGTTTTTTCTGGCAAAAAGTTGATAATGCTATTAAAGTAATACTGATATTACTTTTTAATTTATTTTAAATATCAATGAAGTAAAGAAAGTGAGATGTGAAAAAAAATTTCCACACACACACATAAATACAGACACATGGCATGCTGACTACTTGAGTCGCGCTTTGCAGCATGCGAGAGGTGCGACTAAAAACCAAAATTTGTTTGGTTTTATTAGTTAAATGGCAAATAAAACAAGACAGTATATCAATGTCTGGATGCAGACTTTATACAAAATTTTGCATATGCAACTAAAAAAATCCTTACTTTAAGTTGCACTGACCACATTAGCAACATTCTAACCTACATGAATTTTCAACTGGCTGTTACTTATTAAATTTCTAATTCAGCTCTGCTCTACTTACAGTGCAAAAATTAGTTTTCACAACTGTACATTCACTTTCAACAGTAATCCTAACTTTGACCCAATGCAGTGACCTTCAAACTTGATGTACATAGGATCAAGTAAGCCAGCAATAACAGCATTATTATTATTATTATTATTATTATTATTATTATTATTATTATTATTATTGTACAGCTTTTAATGTGCCAAGTGTCAGTCAGTTAAAATAACAAAATTGTAGGCATGCCAAATATCTACATCAAATATGATGCTGTTCATACATTACTGCCTACACACACAACCAACCAACTGCCCTACTTAGATTACTAAAGTGGTTAGTTAACTACATTCACTTTTTTAAAACAGAACCAAAGTAAAGACATTATTTAAGGTCATGTCTAAGGCATAGGAGATATTCACTAAGCAAAGACATTTTTAGGCAATCATTAAAGACATACTTGTTTGCGTTGTACTAAAGTATGTTAGCACATTAAAAACATTGCATAATGTGCTCTATAAATTTTCTACTTACTTACTTACCTTACACACATAAATTGTGGTCTTTTCTAGAGCAGGAGTAAAAATCTGGCCAAATGTTTTACTGATGGTAACACGGATACAGAATACTGATCTCAGGATACAAATTTGTTGCTTTCACCTATCGAGTATACTGTTTCGTATTCTCAGCCAACCGAGGTACATATATAACAAAAGGTATTTAACATGTGTTACCAGAGAATCGGAGAGTTCAGAACAGATGGAGCTGTCTTCAGCCAGATGCTCACTAGCCAAGTCCACATCTTTTTGTGCCTGAATGGGATACTCATCACTACTAGGTCGCGACACACTTAATGCCTTCAAACTTTCTTCCAGAGCAATTTTCTCTCGCTGCAATTCTTTGTAGGCTGTGACGACATCTATACACCAATAAAACATAGCATTAGTATGAGTTGCAAATAACAAGTAGCCAGAAACTGGTTGAAGTCTGGCAATGCGGACAACACAGCATGACAGAAAAAGGACGGTGTTTGATTCTGGCATTTTGGCATGTGGTGCGAAAGCATCAGTTAGGTGACGTGGCAAAATAAAGCATCTTTTGACTGCTTACTTTCTCAGCAACGTTTCTGCCAAAAAATTATCAAAATCCATTTGTGTGTGTCAAAGTTATAAAATGCCCAACATGCAAACTTTTCCCGAGTCACAGCGTACAATAATACTCACTTATTTACAACTACTGCTGCTGCTACATGCATCTTGCACTAGCCGGCGCTGCAAAGCGAGTTAATAATAATAAAACAATAATAAGTGATAAAATAAACCAATCACCTCTCAGTTTTGCCTGATATTTTTCTAATTTCTGATTCTGTTCGTCAATTGTTCGCTGGTAGACATCACTGCGACTCCGCTCCATAGCAGAAAGTGGTGCCACTGATGTATCTCTTGCAGTCAGTCAACAAATGTATGCCACAGGCACATCTACAATATCACAAAAAAATACAAATATTCTACTTTTTTGTCACAGCATATAATCACAAATATAGAATGTTCAGTTAATGCATATTAAATGATTAATAAACTTAGAAAGAAACAGCAGTATGCTAAAATTAAGACAACAGAAAGTATTAAAAAGAGATCGTCTTATGCACTTTTAGAAATAGCATGCAGATATAAAGGTTGCATATTGTAAGGACTTTGTATACAAGTGACAAGATCTGCACTTTTTGCTGCATTCAATTTTCTGGATCAAATAAAGATAGTGTAAGATAGCTCTAGTATGACAGGATTCATGAGCTTTAACAACAGAGCATGCAGGAGTCCTGAACCTGTTGGTTTATGTAACATTTAGGGACATTAGTTTACTTAATTCAGTTGAAGTTAACTCTGTCAATCATATTGTATCGTATAGTTTTATAGGTGCAGACAGCTGCCTCTATGCTCAAATCTGTATATACAACAGAATTAACAACAGTATACTATGAATAACTCCTACTTCCAGTTCCCAAGAATGGTTCTTTATAATTATACAAAAACATCTTGGTCAGACAATAACTAATCTACACACATCTTAAAACAATTAAGCCAAGCTGAAGTGATGGTGCATCAACAACGACTGATGGCAATGAGTTCAAAAATTGACAATTCATTCGGTGAAGAAGTTCTTTTTAATATTGCATTTAACCACATTTTTCTGCATCTTGAACATGTTACCTCTAATACGAGAAATTTTACTCATCATAAAGCTTGTGTCACCTCGAGGTCATACAATCAATGAATAATTTTAAGTGTTTCAATAACGTTACCTCTAGAGCGCATCGATATTTAAGTGCTTGTAATTTCAAATATTTTAATCTTTCAGTATATGGTAAATGTTTGCATTCCCGTACAAGGTTAGTGGCTCTTTTCTGAATTTTCTCGACTTGCTCGTTTAAAGCACTCTTATATAAGACCTTGTCACACTAACACGTTAAATTTGTCTTTACAGTTGACCTGACTGAAACTGGAAATTGATCAAAACAGTCATAGTGACTAGTGAGGTAAGTTTTATATACTTGATAGAACAGTGATGCAGACTTATTGAGGTGTTCTACACCTACGTCCGAAAATTCCTGTTAAGTAACTAGAGTTGTTATCGCTTACCTTACTACTGACTATGTTTTTATAATTGCGTAGTGTTAATTGTCCCTGCTATTCTGGCGATTTCACCTCAAAATACAATTTAACAGTTTAAAAAGCGATTATAGTTCGTATACGTCGCCACGTAAACAATAAACCTGTGTCGTCACAGAATAAACATTGCCCAACATAAAATATCTAATATAACATGTACAGAAAATTCTTCTTCAGAAAGACATTTATGGGCGTAGGTTGTGCCCTCAGTTGCAGTTGCACCTGTGACGGTTGCACAGTGCACTACAGCGGTTGCACTTACACATGTTGACTTTAGTTCACTAACAGTCGTGCAGTGTTACTGTTAATCGCGTGTCTGCAGTTGCTATGCCCGGTTACTTTACCTTGCATTACATGATTTTTAGTGCGAGATGTAATTATATATACATTTCGCCCTTATGCTACTGTAAGGGGGGAGAATCCAGCGACTCCACGGGCCCAATTTTCATTCCCCGTCGCCTGGGGGCAGCACGCCGCCGTTCACGACGGCGCGCCGGCCTTCCGACGACGTCGCCCACCCGTGGAACGGCGTCCTGGATTCCAATCTCG
>Ga0209782_1001315_pt1 | contig 12751 bp, 8 predicted proteins | sample WorMetmaBAHAMAS1_FD_187390 | JGI IMG/M metagenome (GOLD analysis project Ga0209782, IMG submission 187390) | Marine gutless worms symbiont microbial communities from Max Planck institute for Marine Microbiology, Germany - Inanidrilus... | ecosystem: Host-associated > Annelida > Digestive system >... | reverse complement strand
GAAAGCGCTTTACGTACAGATGATGGATCTGTACCATATTTTCCAATTTATCAAGGGATGTTGTCATGGCAACCAAATAATTTTGCCGTAATAAAGGCAAACTGATACTACATGCATTCTTTGCACATTTGCCAGATGGTAACGCGGTTTTGTCTTGCTAGGGGGCGACACTGTAGCGCCGAGCGGGCTATATGCTAGGCTTTGCCACGCATTTCTAGTTCTCATTATCTTTCAGTCCCCCGTTATAACTTAAAATTCGGATATCGTGCTTTTCGATCTTCCGCACCGAGAGTTTGGAATTCATTACCTGTTAGTATCAGTCACTTCCTACTTTCAGACGTCATCTAAAGGCATTTTATTTTCAGTCAGCTTACCGCCTCTCAGCTGTCCATCTTGCCTAGAATATCTTCGTCCATGCGCCCTGATTCTTCTTAAGACCTGTTGCTATATAAGTTGTTTACTTACTTACTTACTTTAATGTGATAAGTGACAAATTCATGTGTGTTCATTGACTTTGCATTGTACAGTTGCAGTAAATTTGTTTGTGGTTTTGTTAGTTTGTATTTCCATTCGTTGACCTGCCAGCCAGTCCGGCCTTGTGAAATTGAAGTCGACAGTGAGGACGAAAACGACCCAGTATGGCTGCGTCAGAAGACACAGCTGGTATGTATTTTGTGTGTGCAGAATGTCTCTATATCCAGTTAAGAGATGCCTGTTAATTGCCGTTGCATTATCCTGTTTGTCATACCATTGTAAATGATGTACAGTACAGTAAAATGCAGTTATTATAGAAACCTGTCATGAGGATGCTACTACAAGATCGCTATGCACTATGTTAAATAGTTCATTTTTAAGTCAGCAGTCCAACTCTGGTTGATTGCGTTGCACATTGGTAGAATGTCGGTCTCTGGCTGGCGAACTTTTCCTGTCCCACGCTTGACTTGCAGCTGATGGGTGACCACTATTATGAGTAGTCCATCCACTACAGGTCAGCCAACCAGACCAAATCAGCCTTTCAGGGTCGATGAATTAAGTATTGAACTGGAAATGGATATATACTGCCGTGTATGGTTGGTGCCATTTGGTGAAAGCTACAGAGGCAACTGCAGGCAACTGCAACTGCGTGGTGGAAAGTAATGGTAGTCTACTGCCGGGTTGATGGCTTAAGTTCACCTGTTGGTGACTACCTGTACACCGGGATCAGCTCCCGGGCCCAACGCTCGGTTACGAGTATGGGAGAACTTTACCTTTTAATACAACTCTATGAAAATCTGTGACACTCTGCAAGCAATCGTGGAAACAGCATTCCAGGTCACTGCATGTCCCCATCACACCAAGTCTGTAGAATTGTAATATTTTGCAAATGATGGAAAACAGCAACCTGATTACTTCAGACCACTGATCGGAACTTGTGTGTGGCTTGCCAAAGTGCATTGTTAAGTGACTTTCAAGGTCGTGGACCTGTTGCAGTCCGATTGAAATGTCTTTTCATACAGTTGTGCAGTAGTTGACAGTAATGTGTCACACTAAGCCGTCTGCAGTAGCTGAGCTTATTGTACATAATTATGATTTTGTGTTAATTGATTCTTACTTATCTGATGTCGGTCAGATAGTTAATTCAGGTTTTGCATGATGACCAAGAGATGTTAAATCCTGCTTACAAACTCGGCGTAAAATTAGTATATTTATCGCTGGTAGCTGGCATGTATTTGGATAGATTTTAGTTTGTGTATTAACTACTGGATTTCTTGTTACTGGCATCAGAGGATGAGCTTAAAGCAATCAGTGCTGCTTCCATCACGAGTACTCAGTACGGTGTTTGATGAAGAAATTATGGGGCCAGGCAACTTGCTACCACTGCTGAGACAACTTATTGGAGTCTGTGCTTTGTGCTCCGTCAAGTGTTTTGACAGTGTTGTGTGACAGAGAGGACATTTGGCCCATCAAAAAACTGAGCACCAATTATCTCCAAATGTTCTCTTACCGAACAAGTGGAGGAAGTCCGGGTTCATGTGGAAAATGGGTGTAGCTAGTATAAAGTTTTGAATTTGTGTGATTTGTTGGCAGTTGATTGATGAGTTCACAGATGTCAATGAAGGCGAAAAGGAGCTAATGAAATTGTGGAACTTACATGTTATGCACCACAAGTAAGTAGTGCAATTGTATATTTTGTGTAAATGGTGTCTTTTTTTGGCACCAATTTGCCAAATTGCAAGACGGAAAAGTTGTTTTGTTACTAAAAGTGCAGTTTTTGATCAGTTACTTCCATTAATTTGTAGTGGAGATAAAGATGATAAAGGAAGCAATTATGGCTGGCTGGTGGGCCCCACCTGTTTGGCGTAGCTACACTTCTGTTGTCAACTGTAAGGCTAATCTGTTCCATTGTACACAACAACTAAACGTAGCTGTAATTCATGTTTATTTTATTTTACGTTATAGTATTTTGGGTTTTTACTGGTAAATGCCTGCTTTTTGTTTGACTAGTTACATCTGTACCGGTCTGAGTGATTGGCTGGGAAGAATCTCTGTGGAAAGACCTGGCCTGTAAGGAAAGAAAACACGAGAGACAGATGAGAATGATAGATGTTGTGACGTTAAGGTAAAGATAGAGTTCCGAGTAAAGAAATAAAGAGAAAGACTAGGTCTAGAGGGCATAATCTCGGTACTATAGCAAAATGGATTACGACGGCATGTGTTGCATATAGAAGATAATCGATTGAGTATAGAAATCTGGAAAATCCTGCAAAATAAGCTTGGTCCTGGAAAGTCGTGGAATTTTTTGTAACCAGTGAAGCGTTGTTGATTGCAGCTACATTGGTGACTGCCGATTGCCAGCAGCATGTGAAACATTTGTCCGCGAACGTGGAGTGGAAATAGTGCAGCGGAAACTGGGACGCAATCTCCTGCTTCATCTTGTCAACCTCAGTGACTTTGGTCTCATTAGGCCAGAGATTGTCTATCGTACTGCAGTCCAGTTCTTGCATCTTCGTCGTCAGCTGGAAGACAGTGCGGACAGTATCACACAGTAGTTCTTATGTCGCAAGTATTCACGGCAGGTTGTTTGTGTGTTTAAAATCAAATTGTAACATAGGCTGCATATTTTGTTTCGTCTGTGACCACGCTGCGATGTGTGGTTTGCCGTCATTTCTGTGTAGTGGTTTTTCTTACCGTATTGGTTGATTACGTAGCAGTATGAACGTAGGTAGGTCGTGTGTTGAACAGTGTCTCTGTTAAAATGTACATGGGTTTGTTTATTAGGGAACATCGGTAAAGGACGCCCACACACAGAGGGAGGAGTTGAGTCAAAAAGGACGAGGGGGATGTTGTAAAAGTACACATTTTTGTGGACGTCCTTTGTGATCGCCCCTTGTGAAATGTTGCACCAGTTTGGTTTTTCTGTGGTGCCATAGTTTGAAGCAGTTAACATGTTTTATGCTATGACAGGCGTTCATGATAACAGCTGTATATGTCACAGTGTACATTGTAATAGCTTTCTAGGATATACAATTGATATGTAAGCCATTGGTGGTTTGTAGTCTCCATGTAGGCATTAACATTTTATAGTGCTAGGAATTACTAAATTCTTTTGAGTACTTAACTTTTAAAAATTAATGATCAATTAATAGTTTATGTAATTTAATAATTTATTTACTAACATTACCTAATGCTGATGAAAATAAGCAAAAGGCAGTAGCAGGAACGACAAGTGATAGCAATGTGATAAAATATAAGGCTACTGCAGTGACAGTTTTGAGTTTTATGTTAGTTCTAATGCTGTCAGACAATTTTAGCAGTTACTTGATTAGTTGATCGTTAGTTGGTGCAGCACTAATTTTATGTTGTCGTTCTGATTGTATAAAGTGATACAGGTATTAGCCGTGTCTGTAGCTGTATGCTGTGTTGCACCTCTGTCTTTCTGTCAAATGATATTGCATATGCAGTCATCATAAGTATCACTCACTACCTGTCGTGTGAAGTTAACTTTATTGTTATTTCCTGTACTGTTATGTCCCACCTTTAGGCTTTACATAAAAAATAGTTTGAGAATTTGTAGTGATGTAAAGTCTGTCGAGCTATAGGTGGCGGAAAATACACGCCAAGAAATGTCAGTAGGTAGTAAATACAGCACTGGAACGTGATGGACATATGCAATTATTGATGCAGATCACTGGTGCTGTCCCCTGGTGAGTCAGTTTGACCTTACATCTTATTACATCGCCTGCGCCGTTGGACTTATTATAGGAAAACATGATGCTGTCCAGACCAGAAGTACATAAATATATTGGATTGCTACCAGAGGAGGACCGAGACAAAGCCACTGGCAATGTGCACAGAAAATTCAGTGAAATTCGGATATGTGGTTCCCAAGATTAGCTCACAGACAGACAGAGAGACATGCTCATGACACTAGTCCACTCATGCCAGACTGGAGCAACTAGCACTTACAGTCACTTTATTATACTGGCTAAAAAGTGTGTTTTGTGGTCCTTGATATTAAAGTTAAATTTAACTTTAATATTAAAGTTAAATTGTGCCGTTGATGTGGAATGCAAAAGTGGTGAACAGTCTGTAGAAAATTGTTGGCGTTATCTTAATGGCAGTGTCAGCATACACTTTAGTAGCAGACATCAATAATTCCAGCTGTTTTGTGTTTGGGAACGTCATTACACTCGCCTGTTGGCAGACAGGACTGTGCCAATTGACATTTCATCCAACATGCGTGTTTATTTAACGGCTGTTGATGAATTCAGTTGAGTGTTAAGCAGCATACCTGATCTCAAGCTGTTTGTTGCATCTTTTACTGTTGCGCTTTGTGCCGGTCATTGGTTCAGACACGCCACATTGTCCACCACGATCACCACCACCATCGTGACTGTTACTTTCTCAGTACAAGCCAAGAGATCGTCCGGGAAGAGCGACTCCGACATGACCTGTTTAGTGTCGAGTGGGACATAAACCTTAACTCGGTCAATCAGTGGCTTATTCTGTGTGAATGATTAGCCACTTCCACTCCGTTTCTTGGCTGCTGATATAGATGAACATGAGCAGTTCATATTAGTGAAGTTTGGCTGATTGGTTGGTTGGTTGGTTGGTTGGTTGATCGATTATTGATTGATAATTGACTGAGGTTAAGGTTTTACATCCCACAGGGTGCTTAGAACTCAGGAATACCTGGAAATCTCAGAGATTTTTTAATTCTGTAAAACACAGGGAAAATTCAGGGAATTTGAAAGATACTCAGGGAATTTTTGTAAATCAGATGCCATTTTTTTGTGATGCAATCTGAAACACACAACAAGCCAACATATAAGTTTCCACGGCTACAGTGGTACCTGTATGAACTGGCGTGGATGGTCTTTTAAATAAATTCTCATTATTCTGTAAATCTTCAAGAAATAGTACCTAGATAGCTGCAGTTGGCTTTATAATTTGTTGTATCACATTATAACTTTGTATGGAAAAGACTGTTTAGAGGGTCTAGAAAACCTGGAAAACTCGGGGAATTTCATTTTGCAGAATTTGTAAGCACCCTGTCCCACTTGACACAAAAATAGGTCATTTCAGAAATGTTCTTCTTAACCAATCACTTACATGTACCTTGGTATTGAAGAAAGTAAAACTAGCACAACAAAAGCAGAAATGCAGTGTAAACTGGAAGATACTGTAACACGCAATAAACATGGATGGAATCTATCCTTACATCCACAGCACCTGAATGGACATGAATTATGGTTTTGTAGTAGGGATTTGTGTACAGCAGAGTAGTAGCCCAGAAATGTATGTACTACTTACTTTATTTGAGCATCGAAAAATACATGAATTTTTACTAGGATCTTTGGTAAGTTTTATGGAATTGTCCAGCATGTATATATGCTTGTTGGTTGTAGTGGTTTGGTAGGCGCGGCCAACCATCGGTGGCTGGTGATATTAATATGGCAGCAGAGTGTTGTTGCACTGCACATGGCTGTCGTTTTATACTGTGCAGATGCAAGTTTTCAGTGTGTCTTGATAAGCAACAACATGGTGGGTAACATGGTTATCCCTTCTACCTATTGACCGTATTAGTTAATGACAAGCATTGCATCTTAATGCCGATAATGCTGGCTGTGCTATTTAAAACGTTGTTATTTAAGACATGTTTGCAACTTAAGTCATTTTCAACATACTCTCACGCTGATAGCAGTTCAGCCTTCAAATACTCAAGTTGCAAAAATATTATAGACTTCATCAAAAGTGTAAATTTATGTAATAAATTATGGCACTAATGGCATGACAAACCTAACCTGTGTTGAAAACGTTGTTAAATCTTAACTAACCGGTCTTAATACATTCTGGCGGATGCTGAATGTCCAAAGATTGGTTTGATGATCATTACATTGCCATTGGTTCAGGAACACATTGTGACACTGGTACTTTACGTGGGCATATTTTATACACTTCATGTTGATTCGTTTCGGCTTGTAGACAATCGTCCGCTGTTTGTGTTGCTGCATTATTATCTGTTGTGATGCTGCGTACACACAGCTGACCAGTCTAGTTAACACTGTGGTCATTTGATGTGGTATCGTGCGGTGTGGTGTTTACCGATCGTAGTTGCGTGCGATAGTTGACGTGCCTTTGATAACGTTAGTATTTAATGTGATACACAGTCACTGCCAGTATATGGGTCTTTCTCTTGCCTGAGAAAGAATTAGTGATCTTTCTCAGTGACAGTTGGATATTAGTTGGTTTTTCTTGTCCACATAGATTGCTCTAATACTTGTCGCATTCACTGATGCCGTGTCTGTGCGGGCGACAGATGTCATAGATAACGAACTGTAGCTTTGATAATGTGTGTGTCAAGTCTATTTTTTGTACATGATGAACTGTAGTGTGGCAGTTTTTACTGTAACTGACAACAGTTTGTATCTGTTGCTGCTTTTTGGGAGCAAAGCTGACAGGATGTTAAAGATTATAGTGTGAACATACTCATACATGTAATACTAAAACAAGCTGTTGTCTTTTCTGCGGTTCTTAATCTGTTTACAGGTATCCAGTGACAGTGTTTATTGTGAGTAAGAAGTTCTGATTCCCAACTGAACTGATGAACTGTCAAGTTTTGGGCGTCAGATTTAGTTTGCAATATTTCTGGGATCTGGTATCAATAGTTGATATAAATATACAATATTCTAAATTTAGTATAGATCTGTGTGAAAATTGTAGTGATCAACATTGATATTTTGAATACTGTATACAGAGTGCACCAAAAAAATATTTGTCTGCTTTTAAGTGCTATAGCTTTCTCAGTTTTTGAAGGAGGAACATTCTAAAAACACAGAATGAAACAGAATTCATTTGAGAATTTGAAAGCTGCAATCTTATTTATTTGGCTTAAATAATTCAAGGAAACAGTGCAAACAAACAGCATAATTCTAATGTCAGCATCGACTACAACACGTGACTGATTGATGAAATGTTTGACACAGACAACAGAATTCTGTCGTTGTGCAAAAAGTGTTCCATACGCGTTCTTAAACTGGAATGACCAGTCACTGGTCGATTGCTTTATTAAATGACCTCCAAATGTTTTTATGTGTTTACTCTGAACAAGGATGAAATCAACCTGAGCCAGTTTTATCAAGTTCTTTATACAGTCATTCAACCTGTATTGTTCATTTTCTCGACAGAGATTAGCCAAGCATGTTAACACTTTCAACAGTAAAACATTTGATGAAATATATGAGTCTTCTGCTGTTAAGGGTGTTAATGCTTGCTTAAATGGCATCATGATTTTCTTTAATTTTGATGTAGAATATTTAACCTAGAAGAATATATTAATGCCACGTGATTGTTGAGTATGTTCCATACATATTACTAAAACATCTTTATTTCATTCCTCCTAAAATTACGAAAGATATATCGGATTTTTGGCACACTCTGTACTTTAGCAGTTTGGAGTAAGTGATTCACCAAGAGCTATGAGACTTCCATCTAAATCTTACTTAAGTTCTATATAAGTTACTAATGAGCAAATTATACGCCAAAAATCTCATCTTATGTCAACATTTTGGTCATGATTTAAACTGAGTCAGAAAAAACCAGGACACTATACTTTTGTCCGTAATGTCACCAAGGTTGACCTGTTTTCAAAATTATTTCACTGTCATACTCAAGTTGTTGTTAAACTATCCACCACACCTTAAGCACAGGTTTACCACCTTGTGAAATCTGCATATTAAGTTAAAATGTGCCATTAACATCGAATGCAAATTGTTATGATCAATGACTTGAGTGCAGCAAACTGCAGTGTAAGACTCGGCCACTCAAAAAGTCGTTGAAAAATACTTATCAGCTTGATAGATGTTACCGATTTAAAAAAATTTCACTACCGAACTTAGCAATATACACTTTTCGAAGTGGTGGCTGAATAGTCTACCACATTTTAAATCATTAAACACACTGCATGTTTCAGTTTGTTGCTATTTTCAGACCTTAATATTTTACAAGGTAATGTAGGTACGCATTTAAGGTATGCTGTGATATTTAATAATTATTGTAAATTTACTGCTAAATCTAATGATGCAAGAATTTTGAAAATCAGTAAACATTTGGCAAACTTGCGAACAAACATATGTGTCCTGTTTTTTTGTTGGACGATCAGTCATATTTGTTCTCCTGTCCAGTAAGGCAGCATATTATAGTAATGCTGTCATTCTGTCCATTCCAGCTGATTGTCTCAAATTATGCAGCCATTTTTTCAATTCAGAATTATACCTTGCGATTGTATTTAGAGTTTGATGTCACATATTTTTGTGTGTATCCATTTCAGATGATTGTATTTGTGCATGTTAGTAGAATTCTCTGAAAATTCTTTATCAATATTGAGCATCGTGAAGAATTACAAATTTATAACGTTATTCGAAATTATTTTGTGGACATGCGGCTATATAGCACATTGATACATGTGGACCTGAGTTATAAAGGATTTATAGATGCTTGAGAAGTTCTTGAAAAATGTTTGATTTCAGTTTCAAAAATGCAAGGACATTGATAACACTTTAAGTCATTTAAATGGTGTGTAAGCTTTAGTCATTGAAAATAGCAGTTTTGGCACTGCTGCTATCTCTGAAGGCTGCTGTTTTATGTGTAAAAGTGTGGGCTGTGAATTGAGAATACGTTGATGATGTCAGTCTCTCAAGCTGTTTATTGTTATAGTATTAGTGAGTACATCTCTGGTGTTTTAAAGACTGGTTGTAATGAGTTATATGATAGATTTTATTTTTGATGTCAGTAATTTATGTCCTTGAGAAGCATGCAAGGTTCTTGGAAGTAAGTGCTCTTAGACCTGACCATGACGAAACCAAGCAAAACTTGGCTCTTGTGATACAAAAATAGACAATCATCAATGATCCAGACACAGACCATGATAGTGTGGATAATCACCATGACATAGTATCACTGAAAAGTGTATTTTGAGGTCCTCCTTGTTACAAGTATGTTGGGTCAAAAAGTAATGCAGCACAGTATAATTCTGAAGTGATGATTACGGTTATAATAATCCACTCAAGGCTCGTCAATGCAGTCATATGCAATGATGTTCATTTGAAAGATTTGTCATTAATTTTTTTTTCAACATTTCCATGAGCTACACATAACCATGGAAATATGTTGCAGCTGGTTATCTGTGTGAGGTTGGGCCATTTTATTTCATTTGTCACAAAGATCAGTATTGTAGTTAGTAATAATTTTTGTATTATGGCATAAAATACTCCGCATTGTAAGAGTAAATGTATGCTGTTGTTTGGATAACTGCGGTGATGGGCAAAAGTTAACTAAAAAGTTATTAACTTAGTGTAACTACATTTTTAAAAATAATTTATTTATTTAACTAAATTTAAAATAGTTTTTACTAAAAGTTTAACTAAAATAATATTAATTACTTAGATGTATTTATTGCATTTTCATTTTTGTGTACTAGAGCTGTGCTCTAGCCTGCAGCTCATGCCTGTAGTGCTCGCAACCCATGGCTCACCATCTGCGTATATGGAGCTGGAAGGATAAGTACACTGTAGTTGAACTGCAGCAGGTTTCACCTTCGTTGCTGTGAGACCGTGCATGCTTGTCTGAGCTGGGATTCATCTGTAGCATATACTAGGTGGACTAAAAAATGGCACCACTATGTTTGGCAGTACAGCTATCTAAAAAAGCAGTTAGAAGTGCATTAGTTTATCCCCAGCATTATTCTTGTCTATTTAAAGATATAAGCTTAGATAGTACTACAAGTTGTTACTGCAAATCTTTAATAATGAAGTTTTAACTTCTGTGGTAAATTAAGCAGTCGGTTTATTTACTTTAGGTCAATATGCTGCACATTTATAGTAATATTCTGAGTTACTAAAAATTAATAAAATAAGTTGGAATTAGTTAAAATTTAGTTTTATTTTTTTTGTTTTAACTAAAATATTAATTTCCCATCACTGGATAACTGGAATTTAATTATTGGTGGTTTGCCAAATGCTCATTGTTGAGCATGATGTAATGCATTTTTTCAAATTCAAATAAAGTACGAAAGTGACAATTTTCTCAGCAAGTGTATAGAAATAGCAGTTATGCTTTGGAATACGTCTAAATCTGGAATGATGACGTATCTTAAGTGTGTTTCCACTGTTCTCAGGTTATAGAGTTGTGTGTACAATACATGATTACTCAGGCACTTAGTCTGTGCATTATTTTGATTTTTATAATAAGCACATAATTGTGTTCTTGTTTAGGTAATAGCAACTTGCCTGATGATTCTTAGTGTTTTGCATATGTTGTTTATGCAAACTGACATCAGCTGCATTTATTACGGAAGCAGCAACACTAAAATTTGTTGACACTGAAATAGGTTGGAGTTGTCTTGCAGAGAATGTTGTTTGTAAATGTTCAGTAGCTCAAGAAAAATCAACAGAACTTTTGTGTAGTTACTGAGCACCGACTTAAAGGCCATTCACACTGTGCATAGATCCATGCATAGTGTAAATGGCCCTTTAGTGTCTTTGTGAAACCTGCTACACAGGTTACAAAAAATAGACTTCAACTGTTAAGAGATGTACATGTAGGCCTGTTGTTTGCACGTTGCATTGAGGTATGCAAGCACTTTAGATTGTTAGTACATGTAGATGAAACGTGGGCTTCAGACGTTCTTATTTGCATAACTGGCAGTATGAACTGTAGCAACTGCATGCCATGAAACAGTTTCTTAATAATGTTTGTGATTGAGAAAACGAAGCCATTCCTCCAGTTCTGTTACAGGCTTTCCAGACACAACGTATTACAGCAGTGAAAACTTGACACTGCATCAGTCGTTGTGGACCTGTTGACGGGAACGAATATAGAGTGAGCACGAAGTGTGATACCGTCTACTTAATATATCAAACGATGAATTATGACCCTGCCGAGATGCTTCCAGCCGCGGTTGTTATTAGGCAGCGGCGGCGCCGAGATACAGGCGGCAGGCCTACTGTGTAGACTGTAATATGAAGCGGCAACCTGTCGGATTTGCGTCGTTCACGCTGATAATTAATCGCTGTTAACGGCGCTCGCAACATTTCTGGCGCGCGCCTTTCGATTGCGCCGTACAGTGAGCGGGTTGATCGAACTCTGTTTGCCCGCTCGCCGTGGCTGTTTATGCGCCAACCTTAGCGACGTCAGACACCGCTGTGCAGCCGAGCTTCTTTCAAGGCGAGCTGGAAACACGATCGCTGTGCGAGCGGTATACTTGTATAACGGCCAGCTGATGCTCTACCGGGCAGGTTGTGTCTGCCGAGCCGCATCTCTCAAGTCACATGCACACTGTCGTGGTTCCCACTCGCCTGGAAAACTCCTGGAATTTTATGTTCGACCTGGAATTTTTGGTATGATAAGTCGATTTTTGCTGGGTTTTGACACCGTAACGGCTGTATCGCGTACAAGTTGATTCGTGTTACAAAGTAATGAATGGTGAACGTCAATGATGAATGTCTCGTATTTTATATATTTCGGCTGCGAACTATGACCAAAAGCTCCTGGAAAATTCTAAAATTTGGACTGGAAAACTCGTGGAAAATTGCTTGATTTTTTTTTCCAAAAGAGTGGGAACCCCCTCTATAGGCTGGGCATAACAGACGCTTTGCGGTTGCATTTTGAACTCTACTATGGATTACTTAGGGGATATTCGATTTAGGAATCCGGATTCAGATACCTAGTAGGGATGCGCCTATCGCGTAATTTTGTATACGTGTACACAATAGCTTATCATGTACACGTTTACACGCGCGCATCCCTAATATGTTAACGGAATCCGAATCCAGATTCGTCTAATTGAATATCCCCTTAGTTTGGGGTCATTAAACTCCAGTCCAGTCAACCATGGGCTGAGGTGTCTGGATAATGCCGAACGGAACAAGTGTATCGTCGTCTCACAGACAGACAGAAGGATGGAACGTAGAAACGTATGCTGGCCGCGTCGGCTGCTTTCCGTGACGGCGTGATGTAGCCTAGTGCCATGACACAGAAGACCACACCCTATTCTACACACGTGCGACCAGCGTAATAGGCTTAAAGGTTCATTCACACTGGGTGCATTACGGTTGCGGTGCCACGCCACCTCCCGCCTCCCCGGCCATGACTAAGATGTTGCACTATACTAAATCATGCCGCATACGTTGACATATTTAACAAGACGCGCGACACCGCAACGCATCCGGTGTGAATGAACCTCAAGTAGACCCCTAAGCCGCCGCCTTTAGCC
>Ga0209782_1001314_pt1 | contig 12752 bp, 9 predicted proteins | sample WorMetmaBAHAMAS1_FD_187390 | JGI IMG/M metagenome (GOLD analysis project Ga0209782, IMG submission 187390) | Marine gutless worms symbiont microbial communities from Max Planck institute for Marine Microbiology, Germany - Inanidrilus... | ecosystem: Host-associated > Annelida > Digestive system >... | reverse complement strand
CCAGCTAAATCCGGCCCTGCCTAGGCCACCTGGCGCCATGCACTTGAGAACCCGCGGTCATCACTTCGAATTACCCACCATTAAGTACGAATTTAACAAAAAAAACTTTATTGTTCGATCACTATTTAACGTTGTGTAACTATGTGTTTTTTTTCTTTTATTATCCTTATTATATAGTATTGTATTGTCATACGTATTAAACTTTTACATACATACATACATACATACATACATGATTTAAAACGTGATAGTTTACAACAAACTGGTGTAATATTGATTTTAAAACTAAATTCAGTATCCGAAAAATGTTACAAGAAATAAATTTTGGTTGTAGTTTTAGGTAGCGTTCTTTTATGCGTGGATACGGTGATCAGTTGCATCTGTGACTGTGTGCCTGTCTGCTGGGCTGTCCGCCTTCCAAAAGAAAAACGGCTTCAGCTATCAACACAAAAGTTACCACAGACATACTGCGTGGCAGTCGATCAGCATACCCTGACCCTGAGGTCAAAAGGTCATGGTTCAATGTCGGCGTGGGTGAGTCTGCATGTCCTTATAGGACTGCGTAGATTTTCTACTTTTCAATTCGTTGACGAGAACTATTGATTATAGGCCTAGATCGGTGAGCTCAGAGCGGCTTTTATGCACGATGAACGTTATGTAACGCGGATGGATCGAACGCGTCGGCGGTTTTCATACATGTCGATCACGCGCTGCCGCCCAGCAACGGCTTCCGTCCAACTGCGGCGGCCATTTTCTTGATTGCACAGACATCAATCATGGCGAGTGTTTGCAGCCGTGTCGCGCGGTCGGCTACAACAATGCCCAGCTCATGTGCACCAGTAAATTACAGCTTTGTTCGTCACGCCATGCTCGGTCTGTCGAAGAGACCCCCCTCCAGACTCCAGAGTAGGCCAGACTGGCGAACAGCCGGGTAACCGGTAAAGTCGCCGACCAGCAAGAGAGAACGTGTGGCCGTGATCTCCGACAGGCATAGTTAAATCACTCGAAAACTTATCTTCGAACTAGCTCTAAAATACAGTAGGCCTGACTGCTTTTATTTGTCCGCGGCTTGGCGGGCTATATGTTTTCTTGCGTTAATTTCTTTATTTATTTTACAAGAAGCTCTGCTGTTGCAGAAGGACCTCGCGATGCGCTTTGATAGTCAAAATCTTGTCAGCTGATGCACAAGTACAATATAAAAGGCTTGCAAGCGAGGAATGACCTTTAAGTGCATTCAAAGTTACCGCAATTGCTGCTATTAGATAGGCTATGTTAGTTCCTGTTGTCACATAAACAACCAGTGTACAAAATGTGAAGTCTCCAGCCATTCAAGAGATATTTTAGGGGAGTAAAAATTTAAAATGCATCATTTGACCGCAACCATACCTTTATTGGGGTGATATATCATACTATTGGTAACACTTCAAATAGCCTACCAGTGTACAAAACTTCACGAATCTAATTTTAGCCATCCATAAGATATGATTGGTGGACTCAAAATTTGAACTGGATTAGGTAACGTGACCACGCCAATTTCAGGGATAAATATACTGTGTCTCAAAAACAACACTGATGTAGCACACTATAACTTCAACGCACATTAACCGATTTTGGTAATTTTTTGCAGAGATGTTGCTGAGTAAGTACGCTATTAAATGGTGATTTGTTATTCCACCTCCCCTTGCTATTGTCTCTGCACTACCTGGGGAAACATGAACCCAGAAATTTAGTCTTTACAGTCATGCTGTATACCGAAAATAACACTAATTTTGCTTGCTATATCTTCCGCATTCATCAACCAATTTTAATAATTTTCGGCAAAAATTGCTACGGAGCTTGAGCTATCATAAGCCTATTTAATTTATCATGTCCGTTTGCTATTACGCCCTTAATTGGCTGCGAAATTGCGAAGGCAGAAATGACACATTTTCAACGTCACTGTTTGTTAGTAAACATGCCATTTACTAAAGAAGATAAGATTCTGATTAAAAGTTTGTTTGAGTTGAAAGGCTACAATGCTAGGCATTTAGTCAGACAGTTTTCCAGAAAAAGCTAAAATGTCAGCAACGTCTACAAGTTGTTTCAATCGCTATGGGTTACTGGTTGGTCGACCGTCGTCCCGGCAGTGGCAGATGACACAATGCCCGCACAGATCTTGTTGACGAACTGGTGTTAAACAAAAAATGGCTAGTTGAGAAATATTAATTATTTGCATACTGTACTTAATAGTATGACCTTATTATGTACAAAATATTATCAAAATTGGTCGATGAGTGTTGAAGATATACCAAACAAAAATCAGTGTCATTTTTGAGCGTGACTAAAAACCCATTTTCGAGGTTCATGATTCCCAAGGTAGTGCAGAGACATTAGTTAGGAGAGGTGAGATAACAAATTATCATTTAATAGCATATTCTTTCAGCAATATCTCTGCCAAAAATTACCAAAATCGGTTGATGTGCATTGAAGTATAGTGTGCAACGACACTGTCGTTATTTTGAGACACAGTATAATCATCCGTAGGCTAGGACTTGCTACATTCAACCAATGTACCAAAATTGAAGTCTCTATGATTATCAGCTATGAAGATATAAAAGGTAACAAAAATGTAGAAATTTGGGTGATTTTGGGTGGTTATGGGTCACTCAAGGTCATTGGCAAAGTCACCATTCGATAGAGCGCATACAACGTCTTATTCAGCTTTAATAGAAACAGTGTATCTACATGTACAGTACTATTTTCTATGTACTATTTTCCAGTTATAGCGGGTTATTTTTTTGCAATTCAGCGATTTTGTCGTCCCATTAGAGGTGACCCAGTTAGAATTTTGCCACGATCTTTGGCTTAAAAAAACTAGAGCCCCTGGGCTATTGTGTGGTGTTGTTTGATCATCCTAAGTTTAGCCGTTTTGATAAATATTGGCGTGTAACAGACACACACTTACACACACACAGATACTCACATTAAGCTGTGGGATCGTACCTCGAGAAATGCACTATCGACACAATTTTTTGCACTGCACGGTCTGCACCATAACAATTTTCCTAATTTTACTTTCACTTTAAAATTATCCGACTACTGGACTTTCCATAGCCATAACCTTCCAAATTTTACTCAAAAGTTTTTGGTCCACTTCACGGCGGCACAGTCCCATATTTCACGAAAAATGTACACATGAGCTTTTTAAAGACTATCCTGTTCACAAAAAGGCAGTGAAACGGATACAGTTTAGTGTGGCACTGAACGACATTGTACACGACATGCTGATGAAATCACAATGGGTTCCGCGTACAACAGACTCATTCACTACTCGGGTGGTTATTCTGTGATCGCAACGCCGACGTCGCTGTAACGAGTTCAATTACGCCGACTTTCCGTGTCCGCGGCGGCTGGCCGCTGGCGTCGTCGGTCTTGGACTTTTACGTGAACAGAATCTGTGGCTCGGAGCTATAGGCAAGTGCGTGCATGTGCCGCCGGCAGGCAGCCTGTCGAGTCTCCGTATCTCATCAGATATTCGACGCGTTGTCGCCGTAATCGTCCTAATATCGTGCTTCCGCCGGCCGACGGCATCAATGGAGCCGGCCAGCGCCGCTTGCGGACCTCCGCGTTGGCTAAGCGCGCACCTGCGGCTCTGCTGCGCGCCCTCTACCGACATTAAACGGGATTACTAGGACGATGTCAACGAGCGCCAGCAGATGGCAGCAGCAGCATCAGCAGCAGCAGACAAAAGTTATTCGTTTCTCCAATAAAAGTCTGTCTATTGACGCACGTCACTACGCATATATACTGTACATACTATAGATGATCATCTTTGATTGACATCATTCCGTGTTTTAGTCGTTGCAGCAAATTTAGTGTTACGTCGGCTAAATGTCACCGGACTACAACGTTTATCCTTTACATTATCAAAATTCTGCTTATACGTATAGGATAATTAACGGCCGTGAAACTTGTTGACTGCTTCCTTTCTCCTCTCATATAAATCTAGCTGTGAGCATCTGCCGACGCTGAATGACCGCTACGGTAAGTTTAACGCTGTAACGTTAGATCCTGCATGAAGAAAAAAATCGGACTCAAATGACAGCGGCAACTTCAGAAGTTACAGCACGCATGCCTAGGTTTTCTCTGCACGGCACTGCACTGAGAGGTCGGAATAAATCCTTGTTAGTCCACGAGCGCTATGGGACTGGGACTCGGTTACCGCGACGTTGTAGAGATCCGATATCATTCAGCGCCGCGGTGCGCCGGATACACGGCGGCAACGGCGACGACCGTACATGTAGGCCTACTACATGTATATATGGATGACCGGACAACGGGGCCGTCCGTATGCCGTCGAGACAGACGTCGTCGTCGGCAAGTCGCTCGTTATGCAGCTGCTGATGCTGCATGCCTGAGTGTCTCTCGCACGTCAAATCGCCGCATGCATGCCCACTGTCGCCGCCGTCTCGATGCATAGTATATTCGTCGCACACGCGTCGCGCGCGTGGTCGGCCTCGTTCGTTTGTAACCGGCAGCTATTTATATGCATAAACCGCACAGACCGCGCCGCATGGTTCTCCGGAATGGATCGGGCACGCGTCCGACGCAACTCCCCCGAGGAAAATCTTTAGGGGCAAGGCTACCGGGGAGCTGGGGCGGTTTGAACCCCCCCCCCATTTGCTTCCATGGGCATCCGTAAGATTCGCAGAAATCCAGTGAAAAATTATTGGGTATCCCGCCTCTCTGCCCGAATACACTCAGTCATCAGCTAGTACTAAGCTCTTGACAGCTGTCAAAATGCACCAAATCTACAGATTTGAAGGTCATAGTTTAGCCGGGTCGGCATGATTGCCGAAAGGGGGTATATATTTTACGTCAAGTTTGAGTTTGCAATTAGTGTAACTCCGCCGTTATTAGTCAGATCATCATCAAGTTTGGTGAATGTGTAGGCTTATAGTCCAGTGTTTATCGTTATTGTTTTCTTTTCTTGATTTAGGGTGCATGCTGGTAAAATGGGGCAGGTTTCTAATTTTACTATAGTGGGCGGCACTGCTAAGCATTGCGTCGATCAGTACAAGTTTTTGTTTCGCTACTGTTCGGCGACACTGCTATGCCGGGCGAGCTACATGCTAGGCTTTATCACGCATTTCTAGTTCAAACATTTTATCCGAGGGCAAAGCTCCAGACCTCCATGCTTGGGAGGGTCTTAGACGCTCCTATTCAGGCCTCACCCCACAACCCTTACTAGGAAACCACTGGCCTCGACCCTCTCCCCTGAAACTCTTATGAAGTGTCGCCTTCATATGGTACAAATATCTGATGCTATTAAACTGGCGATAGTCTAAAGACTATAAACGGAAGCTATTAACTACAGCAAGGGGCTACTAAAACGCGAACTGAAATCGCCGATATTCAATGCGTCCTTATGTATTCGGACATGTCGCGATGGAGATAAGAGACGACTTTTGTACAGTTCCTCTGCATAGCATTTTAACTGTTAACTGTTTCATAATAATATTTCTACATTTACAACAACAGCAGCAACAACAAAAACAACTAGTTAACAACAGCAACAACAACAATAAAGACTCAGTGCTTTTGGTTTATAATCATCGCCACATATTATGTCTTTACGATGAACTTCACTGCATTCAAATTGTTGTTGTCTATACAGAAACGCTGTCGACACGACTGTTTCTGGAAGTACCGGTCAAAATTCGCCGCCAACTCTCGCCAAATTGAGCACACGGAATCCACCGTCGAGACCTCCAGTCGACCATATGAGTTACTGCTGGCGTCTTTTGCTGCGGGCCGAGCGATGATCGCCATCAATTCTTTGGTCCGGTGCCGCACACGACGACAACAATGAAACATCATGCGGTAATGGTCGACTGCGACACTGTACAACGACGCAATCGACTCGAACGAGAGCCGGTCGCTTCGCTCGTTATTTCAAGCGATAATTCAACACGACAACGGACGACGACGATGGCGACGTCGATGACGCACCGTGCACCGTGCACGCGCTAGACAACCGAATCATAGCAGCAGCAGCAGCAGCAGCCCGACGGCGGCGCTCGATGCTTGTCGACAGCAGATAGTGCGGCAGCATCAGCAGCAGCTGCAGCAGCAACAGTGGCAGCAGTAAATGATGCTGCGACGGTGTTGATAACGCTATAGAGAGAGAGAGATACGCCGACAATCGGCGTCGCTATAGGTACACGCCGAGAATCGGCTTGAACTGTCACCATCGCGACGTGCTTCGCTGACTGTCATCAACCTATACGACGACTGAACGGTATGTATTTATTATTAGGCCGCGTCGTCGCTCTCAATAGAGCGAAAGCGGCCTATAGTCGTCGAACATTCCCTCAAACCATCTGTTGGCCCGTGAGTCAGTCTGTCTGACTGTCTATCCAGTGCATTGTGGCAAAACGGCTGATCGGATAAGGATGCGGTTTGAGACGGTAGGTCAGATTGGGTCCATGGATGAGGCAGGTAGTAGTTGGGTTTGGGGATCGGTCCATGTGAGGGGGTAATTTTGGAGGTGAATATGGGAGCCCCATTGTAACCACTAGGGAGTTTTCGGCGTAGCTGTGCGAAAGTGTGTGAACCGTCGGAGCTGCTGTTTAGGGTGGAGCGTGGGGTCGGTCGAGGCATCGGTGGCGACGCGGCCTGTTCCCATATTACTTTGGGCAATCTTGTCTATTTATTAGCGCGATATGCACATCGCGCTTTCACTACACGCATGACGTTTGTTCGTCCGTCTACCTGCGTGATGCTGAGTAATATCAACTTTTTATGATTTTTGCAGTTTTCGATGCGTGACTGTTAACACAATGGATAGATTGCAGTTTCTATCATTTATATTTGCTGTTTTATTATCAATTACAGTACATTTTATAGCACTTAGGCTAGGGAGGTATAATGCGGTTGAAATCGGTGCCAATGATTTTTGAGATATCATGTTTTTATATTTTCAAGATGGCAATTTGCCACCATGTTGAATTTTTAAAAGCGTACAATTTTATTTGCTGAGGAGATCTGGAGAATCGAGGCACATCACCGTGCCAAATTTCGTCGAAATTGGTCCACCCACAGCAAAGATATTACGATTTTTAGCGCGAGATGTAATATATACATCTCGCGCTTATGCTGCGATGTCAGTGTCCGTCTGTCTGTGTCGGAAGTGCATTGTGGTCACGGTGCATGCCGGGAAGAGGGGAGGGGTAATCTCGCGCTATGCTAGCCACTGCTAGGCCCTCTTGTTCGAATTATCAAGATGGCCGCTGCCACTATCTTGGATATTTGAAGTCGGAAATTTTTATGAAACAATGAAACATCACGCGGTAATGGTCGGAACGAAAGCTGACGCGTATCACCATTCAAAATTTCGTCAAAATTGGTAAATCCATTGTGGCGATATTGCAATTTTTGGATTTTCCAAGATGGCGGCCATTGCTATCTTGGATTTTTTAATTCGTGAAATTTTATTTGCTGACGGTCCAGAGGGTTGAGACGCATCAGCGTGCCAAATTTCGTCAAAATCGGTTAATTGGTTGCAAAGATATTAAGATTTTTCGATTTTTCAAGATGGCGGCCGTCCGCCATCTTGGATTTTGTTTGGGGCATATTTTTACCACCCACAGAGGGTACTTGGAGGTATCTATCATTATGCAAAATTTGATTGTGATCGATGCAGTTGTTTCGATGATATGAACCTTTCAATATTTGGCACGCTTGGCTGGAAAACGCCTATTCACGCCCTCAAAATTGGGGTTTGGGGGCCATTTGATCCCCTAAATGAGCTGCAATATTAACCAAATCCAAAAAGGTACACCCTCGCGTGACTTCGCGTCATTTGAGCTATCAAACGGAAAACTGTGGTGAGCGGTAGGTGGTGAGTTGCTTAAAAAGGGGCATAAATAAAAAAAATAGTTATATTTCACCTATTTGCCCAGAAGCCCTTTATGTACGGATTTCCACCAAATTTTGTACAGCTGTAGAAATCATGGACTTAATCACCTGTGACATATGTTTTAGCGATCGAATGAGGGACCTCGATTCTGTGGGGATTCGAAAATGGAGGGTTCCCATTGACTAAGCCAGTGGCTGTTAACAGAGCTGCGCGACGGCGCCGCCTGTGATAGGCCTACTGCCGTTAGATAGGAGTTCTGACTTATATATTTATCTTTATTCGCCGTAAATGGTAGCAACGATACAATTCAACTAAATAATGAAAAAAACAACAAAGGAATGCAAAAGGCACACAGTACACTCAGAACAGCTTAGCTTATAAACATTTCACGATAACTTCCATGGTTACACAATGACATTGCAGCAAATATATATACATGTATATAACTTTTTATTTCATACACCGTCGAAGCAACGGCAATCAAGAAAAACCGTAAAAATAGCAAAATCACAATAAATTGACATCTGGTAGAAATCAAACGGCATATGCTGATTAGTTGTTATGTTATCTGCTTACTTTGTTTACACAGAAATTAAATAAATTACCTCCGTGATATTTTGATGCATGAATATTCTGAACTTTGTTTTACTAAGTTTTGTATAAATCAAATTAAGTTTGGTATACGAGAAACGACTGTACGATTATTTTTGAATTTTCACAAGATAATATAGCAACATACTTAAGGGGAAGTGGTAATGTCTGTCACAAGTATGCACAAAGTTTACTTGGAAATCTGTCAGTGAAAGAACGCTGAAAATCAGTCAGTATTCACTGAAGTTATGACCAAAACTCAAAGTGGCTATTTTTTAAACACGATGTATAAATAGGACCTACAATATTAGTATGTGACGGACAGACGGACTGAAACTGACCCGTGGCATATATCACGCTGTGCATCTTCGTTTCACAATTGCGTCGAGTGTAATGAAGGTGTCACACAGCGAGGCACAGCGTGGTGTATGTGCTACAGCCCAACGTCCGTCCGTCTGTCCGTCACACGCGGCAGGGTGTTCATGACATTTGTATGAGCAAAATCAGCATTTTAGCCGCGTCGCACAATAACAGCGACTGTATAAATAAATATCCCGCTACGCTCTTCTTCTTGTTCTTGGCATTATGGTTTTGCTGAGTTTTACTCGACAGTGGTTCCACATAGACGTGAGGTCGCTGTAGAACACTAATAAGAAGTCGTACATTGCCATTCAAACGCAACCATCGACCTGTTGCCGTTCGAATACCTAATATTGTTATGAGTACAAAAATTTGAATATAAAACTTTAATATTAAATGCGATTAAAGAGTAAAAACAAGAAGCATTTGAAAAATGTTGGGCCCATTCGCCACTGCGAGCCGCCGCACGCCGATGTCCACAACAACAACAACGACGACGACGACAACGACAACGCGTGACAGAGGGAACTGCTATGGCCCCATAGAATGGGCCCAACAATGGCACAAAATGTCAAAAAAGATATATGCATTTGGGTTTATTTTGGTCACAACTAGAACTAAGGAGTGTCAACATTTGGTGAATAGTCCCTTGTAATTTTATTATAATACAATTACAATAGAGCTAGTACATGCATATATTCGTGATAACACGACTGCAATCTATGGAGCACACCGTGATACAGTCATGAAATTGCGGCGTAAAATTTACAAATTTTGATAATCTTTATTCACCAAATACATGGTAGAAAACACAAGAAAACAAAAATTAAAAATACAAAGCGGAGAAAAAGAAATAAATATCGGTATCATGATTAAATGACTTTAGCTTAACTAAATGTAATACAAGCAATGACGTACCCTATAAATGTACACAGTGATATAGCAAACATTCCAACGTATCACGTTATTATTACAGTCATGACGAAATGAAACTTTCAAAATTCAGTTCAAACTTTATCACATTTTATCCGGCACCAGCTTTATTAAGAAAAATTATTTAAGAAAAAGGAATCGACACGTTGTTGTGTGCTTCGTCGTCGTTGACAACAACAACTGTTAGCGCGGCACTCAGACGCAGCTCACGTCGGCGGTCTGTCGTACGACTTCCGGTCTAACGACAGCTGGCAGGCTCGGCTCGGCTCGGCGCAGGCACCGGCAAGGCAGGTGCCCGCTGCGTGACGTCACTCTTGATGCCTTATTAAAACTAATCTCGTTGTACGAATGGACGAAGGCGGCGGCGGGCGTTCGGTGGCGGCTTCTCTTCTCTCGCGTCGACATGACACGACAGCCACTTTATGCATCGTCCGACCTGAAATAAACTGCTCTGTACATCGGGGACGATCGACCTGACGGTCTCCGGCGACAGCGACGTCGTCCCAGTCTAATGGTTGACTGGCAGCCGGCCACCGGCCGCGTTCCGCGACGCTCGACGCACGAATAATTTAAAGCTACACACGCCAGACGCACGTCGGCGCCGCCCGACAGCTTTTAAACGGAATGTATCGAATATAAAAAGAAAGTTTTTCATTCTGCAGAAAACTTTCGCGATTTACTTGTCGGTCTATACTGAAGTCGCGAAATGTCTGCGTATACGGAACAACTGTGTGTTGCACTTAACACCGAGCACTGGTGGTCATTATGTGTCCGCATCGCTAACACTGCAAGCAGCGCTAGATGTGGGCTGTTCCTGTGCGTGTCTCTGTGTTTGTCCGTCTCCGTGTTGGTCACGTGGGTTAGCCCAGCAAAACAGGCTGAATCGATCGAGCTGCCGTTTGGGGAGGGCAGACTCGCGTGGGCCCCAGGAACTGTGTATGGGGGTGCATTGGGCACATCGTCAGATGGGATGTTATGGGATGGGATGTGCGTTGCGATGCGATGCGATGCTGTGTGTTTTCAAGTACTAATACGATAAATCACTTTTCTCGATAAAACAGAAACAAAAGCCTAATCACCGAGCCGGCGTACGAGCCATCAGCCTCAACGAGAAATTAACCGAAGTATAAACAGCTCTATCAATCATATTCCTACATCCACACAATTTGCGGGTTCGTGAAAGTAACCTTTCCGGGCAGTTTCGCGCCGATTCGTCGATCGGACGACTGCATTGACCGAGAAAACAGCCGCGTGGAACAGCGGACGGGAAACGGTCCGAGAGTCGAGAAGTAGCAGCGTGGTGAGCGGGCTGTCGATCGTAATAAATCATGCACTCACGTTTGCCGCCGAACTGTTTCATAACATATTTTACCCGAGCCGACCGGCAGCGCTTCATATATTTCATGTCACGCATAGTAATAGTGTTTTAAGATTTAATTCACACTCGAAGCCTTGAGCAGTGTTGGCCAGTATTTTCCACAGCTATTTTCAGTATTCCGAAGATGTTACAGTTGCGTGGCTAAATATGGCCAATGTGTGACTGTGACGTACGTAGCGGGAGACATCGCAGTAGTTTTTTTTCAAAGTTACTCTGTACATTCTCACTGAATAGTGCCAGTAAAACCAGTAGATAAATAACTAATCTCTACCGCGTCATACGATACAACGATCTATTTTTACATGCGCTCACAAGCTGACGGAAGCCATCTTAGTAAACCGCACGAAACCAGAAAATGAAAGTAATAAACGAAAAGAAACAAAAAACACGTCTTAACATATCGAATTACTAGGATCGAGTTGCACCATCCATACTTAATTTAAGTAGTACTTAAATCCCCATTCATTTCAATGGAGATTTAAGGACTACTCAAGTTAAGTATAGATGGTGCAACCCGACCTAGATATTGATTGCGTATAGTCATATCACATCGACTTAAGTTATTTTCGTTCTTTCCTTAGTCAACTGCATTACATTTGTCGAGACTGCGACAGTGCGACATAGTGCTTATATGACGCTGTCAATTCACAGCTATCATATTGCGCTGTTCACTTAATATTAGATCGCCTCTGCAAGATATCGCGCTCACGCACTTTTTTCCATCCGCCACTGACGATTTTGTCGGTTTATACGCGGCTTGGTATAATGGTAGCGTCGTCTGTCGCATGAACGAAGTTACTCTACGTTGAGCCCGGTTAGTACTGTGATGGGTGATCGTCTCCAGGCGGCTATACTACCTCCGTATTTAACCAAACCAACTAGGTAAACTCAGCCTTAACTCTTTCCGGAGTCGCTAAACCGAGTAGCTGCTCTGATTAGCTGGGGGTAAAGGCGGGAATGTCAGGTAACACTGTGATCCTGTGCATGGATCAAGCTGATTTTTGCGTAAAGGTTTCCGCTGCCTATGTTACACTGCATTTTGGGAAAATTACGGTATTTAAAAATAATGGAACTTTGTCACAAACTCTAGACTTATATAAAATTTGGCCTCGGCACACCGACTGCCGTGAGCATGATATATAAATGAATGATATCGGTCGGTCTGTTGTTGACAACATCTGGCGACTACAGCCGACGTGGCAAGTGAGGTCTACAGTGTTGATGACCATCGTCGGTTGTTGATCATACGCGGTGGTTGATTGGGCGTGACGCACCGTCGCGCGGGTCCATCGGCGTCAGCTGATACTTGTTACCGACCACTTTAGTAGTCCAGTTAGAGCAGTCGAGCTGGTATGTGTTTATTTGTCCGGGCAGTAACTTTTGAACACAAGTGGCTCTGCTATGGCAGAGGGACCGCACGAGGCACTTGTCAGTAGAAATCCTGCAACTACAAAACATCTCACTTGAAAACCCTATCGTGTGGCATTATTTGTGTGATTCTACGTTTAGCCGTTTTGATACAATACCGGAATGTAACAGACACACACACACAGAGTGCATGCAGACGGACAGACACACGATATATATCGC
>Ga0209782_1001313_pt1 | contig 12753 bp, 6 predicted proteins | sample WorMetmaBAHAMAS1_FD_187390 | JGI IMG/M metagenome (GOLD analysis project Ga0209782, IMG submission 187390) | Marine gutless worms symbiont microbial communities from Max Planck institute for Marine Microbiology, Germany - Inanidrilus... | ecosystem: Host-associated > Annelida > Digestive system >... | reverse complement strand
TGGTGTTTTTGTTTATGTGTTATAGACAGAGAAAGCCTAAGTCACTTCTTGCTGAGGAGAGCCAGTTAAAACATAGTTACTAGGCATGTACTAGTCAAATAATGCCAATAAGTAACATGCAAATTTTGTATGCTGCCTTGTTCTTCTTATTGATATCTTTGCTATGCATTGGTCCTGCTGTATTTGAGGTTGCACGTTTACCGGAAGATGAAGATGATTATGTTGCAGTGACCATGTCATACTTCAAAGTGCTAACGACTGTTTTGATGTTGAGCAAAACCAAAAATTGTTGAACTTTGTTTGTTGCAGGTGCCGCTGTTGATTTTAGTGAAGGTTTTGTCGGCTGCATGCGAGCACTGCAAGTGAATGGTGAAATGCTGGACATGATGGGTAAAGTCGAGCGTGGTGAAGTCACCTATGGAGTTTCAGCAGGTTTCTACAATTATCCTGTGTCTGCTTCTTTCTTCTATCTTTTGCGTGCCATGCCAGTTTCTGCACAATTACTAGTTATGCCAGATAGTGAATAGTCACCTTCACTCATTGTGGTGCCTTCAGAGTTATTTTTCCTCAGTGGCCACTGGTCCTGAAAGCCTGCACCAGTTTGGGGATGATAGATAGGTCATGGAAAAGTCAAGTATTTGATTAAAAATTAGTGAATGGTTAAGAAAATTGTAATGCTTGAAAATTACAGTAGTTTGACTGTAGTATAGTTGATTCTGAATGAAGTAAAGGGCACTATTGTAGTGTTAAAAGCTGAAAGATAAAAAAACTAAGTGCCATTTGCTGACAGTTAGTAGTAATGAGTAGCTTATCTCTGTTGGTTCTGCGATCAATTCTGATTTTATTGAATTTTTTTAGAGCTTTGCTGCTGTTGGTTAGGCATCGTGGGGAGCATCTGGCCTGTAAAATATGTGAGTTTTGCGGTGCTGGCGTGGTTACCTAGATCAAGATACAAATGATATTCCCACCCTGTCATCATCTCTATCACTGTAGTTTATTATTTTCTTTGAGGCAAAAAATGAGAAAGTTGGATGCTGTAGGTCAGACAAGGTGTCAGTGCCACTGTACTTTTGTGCATAACTTTGCCAAATACGGATCCATTTTCATAATTCTATCACTTTCATAATAAAATAATAATATAGCTTCATTAAAAGTCTCACTGCACCTTGATTATAATCATGCAGCTACACTTCCTTGCCACCTTTCTAACTGGCAGTGTGGCCAGTTATCCATGTTTATGCTATATCTTGTGTAGGTAGACCTTCATGCTGCCAACATTAGACTCCATGATATGAGTATAAGAAAACAAAGCATCTTGGCCTGTTGTGTAGATTCTTTAGCAAATAGAGTAGTAAGTAAGTAACACTGACAATGACAGTGTAAGAGATTACAGAGGTCCTGGACAAGCATGGACCAAATGAAGATGTATATTGGAAGCACTTTGCAAACTGTACATGTTTATTTGTGCAGGTTGTCATCCAAAGTGTGAAAGCAACCCGTGCTTCAATGGCGGCATCTGTATCGAGTGGTATTCGTGGTACCAGTGTGACTGCGCATATACGCCATTCCGAGGCTGGAACTGTGGCCGAGGTTTGTACAACGGTGGCGTCGGATCTGCTGCAGTTCAAATGCAACCAAGCTGATATACAAACGACCTTTTAACTGTGCCAGCTGTTATTTTTACTGCTTGAGTAATGCGAGTACTCAGCTGATACTAGGTAAATACTAAAATTAGTTTTAAAAAAATGAAAAGTAGGTTAAGTATGAAGCGTAAAGCCATTGTATTTAGCAGTAGACACTACACATAAATGAAACTAATTACTGTGCTGTTCTTCTTCTTGTTTTTTCTAGCTCTTACGACCCATGTGGGCCACTGTATTAGGTGATCATTCCCCATTCATTCCTGTTGTTCACCAGATGGACAGCCGCTGATGTCCAATAAAACATCACTGGATCGTCACTTACCGGTGCTCCACAATGCCTGCCAACCTAATCATTGATCTTTTATCCGACAGTTGTGCCCAGACGGAAATGGCTTCGTAATTTTCACTGTATATGGCGTTGTGCTTTGACGTCGTGGAACAGAAATCGGCGTTGTGATGCACCCGAGTTACATGATACGCTACCAGTTTGACACGTCGGCCGGTGACATCTCGACTGACGAGGAGAACATCTTGATCGGCTTTTCAACGCAGGAGAAAAGAGGAACGCTCATGTTTGTTCGCAGTGATTCGACACCTCCAGAGTATATCTCGATTGAAGTCAACAACAATGGTTTGTCAGCTTGCATCTGCTTTTTGTTCTGACGATTTTTGTATTTAATCGTTACCAGTGTCCACTTTTATTTTTGTTATTTTTTTTAAACTGTGTTTTAAATGCCTAAAACTTTTTTTTTATTTTATGCAGCCATACTGATTTACCACTTTATAAAAGAAAAACAGTGTTAGGCATTTATGCACCGGGATAAACGATAGCCATCATTATGATGAATTTTATATTTTTCAGTGCTTTGAAAATTGCATCTGTCAATAATAATAACATTAACAAAGTGTCAGACTCAGAGACATTTGACTAAATGGGCACGCAGAGAGCAGTAGGCTATGCCTTCGGAAGTAGTGATGGAAGTGCAGTAAACAAAGTTGAGTGTTTGAATTCCATTGAAACTTGACAACATGATGTTTATCCAATACATGGATTAACTAGTGCATCACATTTGCTGATGCTGTGGATGGGGACAGACAGACAAACGGATGGACATACACCAGACCGATGCAATACACTTAACTGCTACGGACCTGGACAGCGTAATAATCCAGTCAACTGTTACAGGTACTTTTATGATGCGCTAGTATTTGCGTACGGTAGTTGTAGTTGATTATTTAGTGATTGCTGCGACTCTTAGTTTGTGGACAGCAGATTCAGCAGCCGTCGCATTGAAACTGTGCGTAGGTGGAGTGAAGGTAATAATCGATGTTGGATGGTACCGCGACGAGGTAAACACCGATATTCAGAACGTTGATCTGGCGAACGGACAGCAGCATGTTGTCAGCGTAAGGAGGCGCAACCGTGGACGCACGGTCATTCTACAAGTATGTTACTTCCTGCACTCTAATCAAAGTAGATCTTTACACGTGGTCGGTTTTTGTTTAAACTGGCTTCTTTTACATCGTTTTACTACAAGTAGAGCCAGATTCCCAAAAAGAAAACTTTGACCGATAGTTGGAGGACCGGGTTTATTAAGATTGGATGTGCTTTTTATTACCGAAACAGCAGTGCCAAATGCACTGCAGAAACTTGAAGCAATAACACTTGTGTTAACCAAGAAACGTTATCCACTGGATTTCATCCTTTAATGATGCCTGTGTGACTCATGCAGAAAAAGTAGCCGCATTCTGTATACCAGCTGTCTGACGCCAGTAATCAAATCCTCTGGGATATCACGATATTATTATTGTCATTTTCTGTGATTTTTGTTCTTAGCCCAAGTATTTGCCTTTTAAAATTGATTTGCATGATTTTTGGCAAATTTCAACATATTTTATTCCATTTACTGGTATCCTGTTTTTCATCTGTTTGTTACACAGAGTTTCCCTATCTGTCAAAAGACTACAACCCCATTTATCACTTTAAATCAAGCAATACATCTTGTTCTCTTGTTGTACTGTTCTGTTGCCTTGACTGTTGTCTTTATCTTGAAATGGTTTCAGCTTTGTTAAAGTTGCAAATTTTCAGACACTGTTAATGTTACGTAGGTTGATGATTATCCGCCAGCAATAAAGACATGGGATCTGACAGGCGATACAGACACGAGGCTTGACAATCCGAAATACATCTACTTTGGCAGAAATGGTTTGCTAATATTTTATGTTATTGTTTGATATTGTTATTTTTAACATATTTTAACTTAATAGGGTGAACTTTTATGCTACTAGCCAGCAACAGATATATTATGTCAACGTGAATGTTTTAAAAATTTACTAATAATAATTTACTGCTCTGCACAATCAGATAAATTTTGTGGCATTCTGTAGCATTTATGGTTTGTTTTAGTTTTACACCTTTATGTTTTCATAACTTGACACGAATATCATTTAATTGCATTTGCATAAATCAATATGGATTTATTTCACTGATCAGTGCATTACTGTCATGCTACAACAGACACACACGTACTAGCATTAGTGCCTGTGTGAATCAATGCCATGAGTTGTGGATGTTTGTTTTCAGAGACGACAACTAAAGGCCAAGGATTCCAAGGCTGCTTGTTCCGTGCTCAGTGGGACAATCTGTATCCGCTCGCAAGAGTCTTCCAGGATCCACGTGGCCCCAACATTGTCCTCGACCCGCCAAGTACGTGTTGATGAGTGATGGTGGTTGTTGTAATATGCCAGTATTTTTAAGGTTAAGTAAGTTACTATGCCATGTGGCAGTAGAGGATACAAGTATGTATTAATCACATACATACACACATTACATTACATACAGCAGTAAAAAGGTGACACGTGACACAGGAATTGTAGTCTAGCTAATTTAGTAGCGAATTGGTTATTGGTCTGCTGTTTTCAATTCCATTGTTTACTGTTTTAACGATATCGATGCATTACTGAGAGCTCTGTGTATTAGTACAGTGTCATTACATGTTAGTACAATGCAGACTGTAGATTATAATTTCCACAACCTCCACTCACATTTTTCTGGGTTGTTTGTAGGCACTAGTTACTACTACTACAACGCGACCGGCATTCGAGAGGACATGTGTGGTTTTGAGGAGTTCACGCATGAACCAGATCCATTTGAGTTCCGTCCAACGCCTCCCATCGTTCTAGTAAAGACCAGGCCGCCACTGATTGGTATTGGAGCTGGCGGTGAAGAAATGACCATTGGCGACCGGGCACTGCTTGGCTGTAAGTGATAACCTATCTCTCTATTCATTAGTTTTCCTGTCTCATCATTGGTTCTCTTTATGCTGCTAAACTAGAATTTGCAGGATTTACTGCAGGATTCTGAAATTCTGCAAGTGCAGCAGGTGATGCCATTATGCCACAGAAATATTTTAGTCATATTGCATCCGTGCTGTCTGTCTATAGTAGCATTTTCCGTGACCTAACAGGGCATGGCTGGTAGGTGTTTGGTATGTAAAGATGGTAGTCACGTCACTAGTATACCGAAAACTACCACAGTCAGACACCAGTAGGTTCTGGTAGGTGTCCGGTATAACAGGTCACATAAATTATTCCATATAAGGAAAGTAGGGGGAGCGGCGTAAAAACATGAACAACTAACAGCCACACACTGTTAGGGCCTGGTAGGTTTCTGAAAATGAACCTTATGTCTGTCTCATGCTCCAGGCTCCATAAATGATGCATTTTCAGCTTCGTTTATTACAAAACGCTAATGTAAGAAATTCCGAAAGACACCAGTCAGCAGTTAGAAAAAAGTGTCGTCAATTTTTAGAACATTTGAGTGTTTATCTTGGTTGATTTTAGTCGACGATTGATCGACTAAAGCTCCATGATTAATCAAGTAAAGTAGTTTATTCGTATGTCAGCCTTATTGTATTCAGTTGTTATTCACAATCTACAAGGTATCATATATGGTGCGATAATGATATGCTATATTTATAGTGCGACCTATAGCTGACTTAGTCAGCTTAGTCTACTGAACTGTATAATAAACTGAAACAAATACAGTAATGGCAAGAAATAAAAAAAAACTAAAAATTTCGGAAGTACTGAAAGCAATCGGAAAACCAAGGAGTCAGTCCTGAGAAAAGAGAAGTTGTCTGAGAGTGGATATGATTTGTGTAGGTACAGTAGGTAGATCAGTGGGGTATAGGGAGGCAACTGCAGGGAAAAAATGGGGATGTAGGGGCGCAGCCCCCAGAAGCTGAACACTCTTCTTTATCTGATGTCTGACATTGCCTTCAATTTTGCATAATTTTGCTTGGCAGCCGCCAGTTCCTCACACAAAGTGGATAACGAGACTGTGTTTTTGACTGATAGGTGCCCTTGCTGTATTCGTGCTCATCGTCATCGGCGTGATATTCCTCTGTGTCGGCTACTACTACAAGGCCAAACGCGAATACAAGACTTACGAGGGCGAAGATGCTCACTACTTTGACAGCGCCGACATTGCGCTGGCTGCGGCTGTCGACCGCCAGCCAGAAATACAGCGAGAGAAGGAGTACTACATCTAGAACCGCTGCAGTGACGTAAACTATTGAAGAACATTCCCGTCTCTCTCCTCTTTCTGACTAAATCCAGCTAAACATGTGGGGGAACTGTGAGCCCCCAAGTGGCCATGCCACCAAACTTTTTTGGACACACTCTTTAAGTCTCATCACCTCAACGACGTTAAATATTGGGGACTGGGTCTCGGGTATTGTTTATATGGCCTTTTTAGGGGACACATTCGGAGAGTCGATATCTAGGGACATCTGAAGTATCTGTCCCATTGTATATAGATAGCGCCGATTTTTATAACAGAACTGTTGCACTGTGGCTGGCAGTGAGTGCTGAATGGCTAAAATGGACTCGACCAATTTTGCACATTGAGAAAAGTTTATTGTACGGTAAGGCAAGTAGTTAAGTTGTTGATGTGACTTGATTCTTATTCCGTTGCATGCTGTGTTCCGACTGCAAGGCCTTTCAGACGACAATGACAGCATGTGTGTGTGTGTGTGTACGTTGTGTGCTTTGTAAATAATAATTGTTTTCTATGTTCTAATTCATAGTACAGCTGGAAGCCAAGGCTTCTTGTATCATGCGTGGATATAAGATCACGAATAAAAGAATATTGTATAGGTTTAGCTGTTTCTTCTCGAGTTGAAAATGATAGGCCAATTAGTGATTTTTCCTCACCACTTGTAGTTTGCTTAGAGTGCATTCAGTAATAAGTCATCTGGCTTGTAAAGAACCTTTGCCAATTATCATTTATCATTACACGTTCTCTTTTCAAGAAACTGCAGGAAAACAGTGGGCAGTGGACTAATGCAGCTGTAATTTTGTCTGTTATACCAGGTTGAGTGCCGTATAAAGCCGGTTTATTTTTTTTTTATTTAAAATGAAAATTGTACCCTGACTGTGCCTCATTACTGTGCAGCTAATGTGCAGTGCAGTATTTGTCTTTCAGTGAGCGGGAAGCGATTTACATTGCCATGTACTGACCACAGCCAACTTTGAGGGTTGTCCGAGTCTGTCATTAAACAAGACATTTTGAAAACCTAGCACAGCGATTGTATAACAAAACTGTGCATGATTATTTGACTTTGAGTGTGACACAAGGGACCACTGTAGCAATTTATGGTTATCCTGGATAGAAAGTTGGATAGCTTATACTGATAGATAACAATATTCTGGGGTTGTGGAGGAGGTCTAGTCACAGTTGTGATCTTAATGTATGAAATAGTCGAAAAGCATGGAATAAAGTTGGCAAAGGAAATAGAATGAGTACTTCCTCGCTGTTTCAATGCGATGCACTCAAATGTTATGTACTACGGTATTTGCAAGATATTTTGCACTGCAAAATTTGAAGCCTTATGGTTTGCTGCAATGTGGATCGTAATTTTATTGTCTTGCAAGATAAGTTCTCAAATACTGAGTGTGTGTTTAATGTTGCCATCGAGGTTTTGCTGGCTTTAACATAATACTGCCTCAAAGCTGAACTTATGCTTAAGTATCAGTATAGTTTCTCCATTAAAAAAGTCACAAGGAAATACAGTAGCACATTTAAGGTGCACACGGATCTTTAAAGGCAACTGTTTATTGCATCAAAAAATTACTGTTGAGATGGTGAAAGAACTATAAAAACCAGTCAATATTTGGTGAAATTAATGGCATATTTTTTGACCTGACATGACAAATTGTCCATTCTATGGTTACATCTTTTACTGTTGTACACTACATTGGATGTACTAGTTAAGACAATAGATACATTCTGGTGTCCACAAAAATAATGCTACATAGAGTTGGTTTAAGATATTTGTCCTCTGCAGTTAGGTTACATGCACTACATTAAACAACATCCCACGAAATGCTCTTTCCAACCAATCTCTTGGATAGTACTGGGAAAATAAAAATAAAAGCCGGGGGAAAAAACAAACAATAAATAAACCTAGGCTAACACAAAACTAAATCTATAACTACAAAAATCAACGAAAACATAAAATAAACAGATAAATTCTAACCCAGGTCATCTCTTACGACTACACTATACTAACAACTTGTCAGCTAAGTAGTGTATCTTGTCACTGGGTCTCCCACAACAAATTTGTGGTAATAACTGCAGCAATTTTTACAGGTTGGATGCTTTACATCACCCAGGTGTCAAATCACACGATAGGTAACAAAAGAGCCGAGAATCATTGCAGACAAATATCATCTTTAATCAATATACAACACTAACCACACATTAAGCTACAGAGATCAAAGTCACCACAGCAGCTTTTGAAAAAAAACTTTCAGTCACGAATGCAGAACACACACGACCGAACTCAACGGACCACGTATGTGCGTCGGCTTTGAAACATGTCAACAGCTTACCTGAACGGTGACCACTAGTCCGGAAAACACGGAAAAGAGATACTGGCCCTGAAAAAGTTCATTAGTTGATCCGCCGTAAATGGACTATTCTTCTAGTGTGACAAAGGTAAAATCTTCAGCGAGTAATAACACTTTGTTAGCCTATCCAGTATTATACCAAAGCAGCACACCGCAACACAGAGTGGATTCTTGCTGCAAAAAGTGGCAAAAACTGACTCGTTTTGTGCAGAGATGTTGCTGGAAATGTCGGGAAATTTGTGCTGTGTAGAAACTGGTCACCCACTAGGTCGCACTAAGTGCACACTGCTTTACAGTGGAATAATGGAATGGTTTCGTGCTAATGCAGCGAGAAATCCAGTCGAACTGAGCATAAAGAAAGTCTGTGCAGTGTAGTATTAACTGTAAATGTATACAAATGATAGAACAGCGCAGTCTAACTGTAATAACAACTGTCACTTAAAATTTTTGATTTTCAGTACGACCCTCGGCATTATTGTGCCATGGCACTTGGTTATTAGAGTGAGCAGCAGCCATTACATGAGACCTAAGACACGTACTAACACCAGAAGTCTTTACAAAAGACGCACTCTAGTAGAACTACATGTAAGACAACACCTGACAATAACACATCATGCTCTGTGATGATCCAAATAACAACGTCACGTGCCACTTGACGTGTTCACTGGGTGACTACTAAACACAGCTCCAGTCTCATCCAACCCATCTCATTACCACGACCCATTTCGTGCTAACTCGGCATCCCATGGACAACACAAAGCAATGTGTACCATCTGCAACCATTCAACAGTTCTAGATGGTATGACAAAAGCTACATCCATCCTGGGGTGGTTTTAAGATTACGTGGTAAATACAGACCAGATGTGCAATGCACAAAGTGGAGCTGTTTCTCGTACTCATGAACAGTGTTGGCCAGATATCAAAGAAAGGAATGGAAAGCAGATCCATGGCGGCAAACGCACGCAGGGATTTGGAGTTGGAGGGGCAATAGTGACTGAGGTGAGGTGGGGTATGACCAGTCTGAGAAGACCGCTGTGTACTCTCCCCAGAAATGTTTTTTTTTGTTTAAGAATGGCATAGTTTGGTTACTTCAGATAGTTATTTGCACAATGTTCACAGCCATTTACAACTTTGCAAAATTCGTCAGATTTCACAGTTAGCTGGTGTTTAACGTCCCTTTTCAGCACAAATATATGGCTATATCAGGGACGAAAAGTCAGGGGTGGAGAGCTAACCCTACCCAGTTTTCACAGACACTGAACAGAAGTTAGAGGGGCATTGGCCCCTCCTCATTCAAAGTTGGAGGGGTCTTTGCCCCTGCTGCCCCCACCTCTGAATCTATGATCTTAACCACTAACACTTCAGTGCATTTTACGTCTAACACACATATCCATAATATACAAGACTGCAACATATGTACAATAACCAACACTAATTATTCAGTTCTACTGTTGACTTACTGATGTACTATATAAATTACCTAGCATAAACACACCTATGTACAATACGTGTAGAGTTCCTTCATAAATAATCAACGATATAAAAACATATAAACATAACTGTCTATCGACTACTTCATGTATGCAACGAGAAAATGCTTTACAGAAATGACATACAACACACGATTCAATGGGAAAATACATGATACTTCACCACTGTCCATGTTCATAGAAAATTCACAATCAGAACTTGCAAAATTCACACATCTTACTGCCCTATATCAGTGCAAAAGTTTTCTTTCAAAGCCACTTTCATAAGTCAACTTTCGAAAGTCTCTTGCAATATAGAACATGTTCAATTTTGTGAAAGTCACTTTCAAAATAAATTTCGGTATGGGTAGACCGGCTGAACCCCAAGCCAAATTTGTTTCTAGGCAACTGGCTGGCTTGACAAGATTTATGGCTGCTTTTCAACTAAGCCAGAAAAGTGCATAATGACAAATCTATGGCTAGAAATTGCACTCAGCCAAAAAAAATACGGCTGCTTGACGGCTTGGATAAAAAAAAATTTGGCTTGGCAGCTAAAGGCAGCGGCTTGGGGTTTAGGTATGGGGCCATATGCAAAATGACATGTTTCTTTTGAAAGTGACTTCCGAAAGATACTTTTCAGTGTGAAAGGGAAAGCCTATTGACTGTCTTTCACTAGAACCCAACATAAACACAATCATAAAGCACATACATGTATTAAGCAGCTCTACACAGCACTAGAGCAAATTACCCTCAAAAAGTGCCCAAGACTGGAAATCATCGATATGTTCATACCGTGCAACTATGATTTGGCTCACAAGTTGCCTGTAACCGGCGACAGACAAGTCGACCACCACTCACAGTAATACTGCGAATAAATTACCGACAACGAGCAATAGTCTAATAGTCTATGTGCTGCAACAGCATCATGAACACTGCCATCTACCCGACGGTTAGTGACAGAAATGAACAAAAAAATCGGAGCACAAACACGACAACGTTCCTGAAGTACATACACGTATATACACACACAGTTCGTGTAACAACGCCGCAGCAAGTGCTGTACATGATGAAGTGCAATGCGATACTGTCACATAATGCTGCAGCGATTCTGATCAGTTTCTCTGCAGACGCAATTATCTCCATCATTACAGCTGTTTTCATTATAGTCTCTCCACCTGTTGTGGACAGGTTTTTGCAAATTCTGGGAAAGGCCGACAGAATGCTGACAGGGACAATTAGATTTAGGATCCATTTTTGTATGCCGTGTAGCACACCGGTCGACCTCGATGAAGGATGCCGTCTAAGAGCCGTCGAGTTACTCAATAAATCCGGTAAACATGCTCGCCAAGTCACCAAACTCCGCCGAGCTCTGGCCGCTGCCGTGAACACCCAGCATGTCGGCGTACGGCTCGCGGCCCGACTGTATGATGCCGGACGACGGCTGTCGGCACTGCGACATTGCCGACGACGACTGAGCGGCTGCTGCTGCAGCGATGTCGCTGCCACCGGCGGCGGCAACTGCGTTCCACTCGGCCGGCCACAGCGCCGAACGCATGTTGTACTGCGCAGCCGATGCGCCAAGTGTCGCATAGGTTGACGCTGACAACACGACGACATTATTTAACTATGCATTTCAACTAAAAACAGTGCTTTTACACCATTGGTTGGGTGGCAGGAAGAGCACTGGGCCTGTAAAAAACAGAGTAATGGGGTGATGGTGTTGATATATGTCTGGAGTGAAGTGCAAGTGATTTGCATGTGATCCAGCTGATGCCACTGCCATCCCGTCATCTCTTGCCTCGTTAAAATCCAGAATGGTTCTGCCTTTCTGGCATCGTCTTAAACAGGTTGTCAAGCAAAAGAGGCGGTTAAGCGGATGTAGTGTAGTTCAACAAAAACACACGTGTCCAAAGTAATTTGGTAATAGGCCACATAGCTGCCAGACAGGCAGTCAGTGACAAAATCCTGATAACATCCTGATGCTACCGGGATAATAGCAAGATCGTCCGAGGTGTTATGTAACTTTATAACGACAGTTTTACAGAAGTAGGCTTTATTATATCAAAAATCTCAACACACACGTCTAGTCAGTTCAAGCTCTAGATCGAGAAGAACCACCATGTCTTTGTCTAGATTCAGACGCTGGTTGGCGTGACCCCCTTTCCACCAATCAGAGCGTCTCATTCCCGCGTCGTTGACCTGGAAGCGTGGCGCCAATTCTCCAGAGAAAGGAAGTGGCCTAGCCGTGGCGTGTAGGTGAAACCCTATCCTGAGGTCAGTCGCCGTACCCTGGTCCAGAGGAGGGGCGCGTGGGTTCCCTGAGAGGGGCGTAGGACGACGTGGTTCCCTGGAGCGATTCGTGGAAGACTACGACATGGGGCCCCAAATTAAAGATCCCCATATTCCCCCCATTACACATACTGTGTCCACTTAGTATGCATTGTGTATAAACATAACGAGGGCACCTGTAGTTTATACTATGCTCGTGTCTAAACCAACAAGGTATTGTGTGACAAACTGCTACCCCCCCTGCCGATAGCAGTTCAGTGGGGGCACATTGATGGTGCAGTCACCTAGTGAATGTTTTCAAAGCTGCAGCAGCAACAGTTTCATTGCTGTCTTGGCCACTTCCAATAATTTTGACTTCCAGCTTGTGAAGTAAGTAAGTAAGTAGGTTCTTTAATTAAAACTTATGACATACGCACATGCATACAATATAATGGAAT
>Ga0209782_1001312_pt1 | contig 12754 bp, 4 predicted proteins | sample WorMetmaBAHAMAS1_FD_187390 | JGI IMG/M metagenome (GOLD analysis project Ga0209782, IMG submission 187390) | Marine gutless worms symbiont microbial communities from Max Planck institute for Marine Microbiology, Germany - Inanidrilus... | ecosystem: Host-associated > Annelida > Digestive system >... | reverse complement strand
GTATCAGTTGTGCGGGTGCTGCATCATCTGTCGCTGCCGGTACGATGGCCAACTGACTCAGCAATCTGCAGCTTTTGCAACAACTTTAAGACAAGGCCAACTTTCCAGCCTTTGGTGGGAAACTCTGACTAAATCCTTAGCATTGTAGTCCTTACATTTGAACAAAATTTTAATCAGAATTTGACCTTATTTAGCAAACAGCATGCTTATAAACTACCAGTGATGCCAAAAATGTGTCATTTCCGACTTCGTCATCTCACAGAAAGTTAAGAAATAGGAAACATACATAAGAAATGAAATAGGCTTATGATAGCTCAAACTCCCTAGCTAGTTCCTGACAAAAATTACTGAAACTGATTGAGAAATGTCAAAAGATATAGCAAAACAAAGCAGTGTCATTTTCTGTATACAGAGACCCAATTTTTGGGGTTCGTGTTTCCCCAGGTAGTGCATAGACAAAATTTAGGAGAGGTGGAATAGCAAATCACCTTTCGATAGAATACTTTCTCAGCAACATCTCTGCCAAAAATTACCAAAATTGGTTAAGGTGCGTTGAAGTTACAGTGTGCAACATCAGTGTTGTTTTTTTAGACACTGTATATTGATAGTGATAGAAAACAATAAGCATAAGAACTGAGATTCCAACCAAACTTTGTTTATCAATAAAGACCAGCCAGTGCTTATCGGCAGTTGTGCTCTGTTATCTACAATTGCTTTGATGGTATTTCTGTCATCTTAACAATGAAACCATTGTTACGATATAGGCTGTTTTGGAACTTTATTAATGCACACTGATGGAGCAAGATATTAGTCTTGTACATAATCAGCATTTTATATTTCTTGGTATTAAACAGAAAAAGCAGAAAACAACATCCATAATACATATATTATACACAATACATGTGTACATATATTATACACAACTATGGAGAAAGTACAGTAAGTACTCAGCACTCAACCGAGTATCACACTCTCAGTAAATGACTACCAAATAGTACTGTGGACCTGAGATAAGTTTTGTTGTTTTGATTCTGCTATAGTGTACTGTACATGTTTTGTGCCTATCATTACTTTTTTATGTCACTGCACACAGTATACAAACAGTCAGCATATCGTTATTATATGACTGTACACATACATGCACACCAAAACAGCACAGCACCATATAAATTCCACAACACTGACATATTATGTCACAGTATACAGTAAGTAGAAGTCACAAGTACAAATCATTGACAAAATAGCTGCAAGAAGCATATGTGCTGTAAGACGATACTGACAATGGACACAAAAAGTGTGCATGGATCTTCTATCATGCTGACTGATAAAACACAAATGGCATTTTTCTATGTTACGACTTTTTAAAAGTGATAAATTATAGAAATTAATGCCGAACTTGTTAATGGATCAGTTGATTAAGGTTTTATGCCCCTCCCTTGATACAAAATAGGTCACTTCAGAGACAATCTTCCCACTCAATCTCTCTGCTTGTATTTAATAAACAAAGTCCAACACAACAAAAGCAAATAACAATGATTAAATCCAACGAAATGCTAAACCTAAACATAAAAGATTAAAAGAAGCCTTAGCCAAATTTAAGAACTGCTTACATGCACACATCACTGTACGCAACATAGAACAGTTCTGGTAATCTTGCATCCTTCCCAAACCTTCAGACAATCATCGTTGTTCAGATCCTGTCTACTGCAGGGGAGAGGTGTGGCAATGGAATACAATACTAGTTTTCAAATAACGAATGTCACTGTCAAGAAATGCAAAAAAACTACAAGAGAACTTATATAAACAAATATAAATAAAAGTACAAATCAATTATGCAGCACAAACATAACTAACCCCTTCACATAAGGATAAGCATGTTTTTCAGTTACTCGATGTTTGGCTGGTCACGTGAATCACTTCTTGTGGGGTTTGTGGATAGCTAAACACCCTTTCTGTCATCCAGTTTGACCTAGATCGACAGGCTGCCATGAACTATCAACTTTTTCTAAGTTATAAGCCACCATAGAAATTTAGCCGGCTTAAGCTGCATAGTTAGGGAATCGTGAGTAAAATGTGATCTGGAATATAAATAATCAGTTGTATACTTTGCCCCTGATTGCAAATACAGCTGCATCAGCTCTCTAACCTACTAATCAGCCTAAATCTAACAGTCTTCCATATACTCTTGTATAAAAAGTAATTACAAATTATGTCCAACATCGATAAGTATATGCAGTTTTAGTGTGGTGTGTAGATTTTATAATGTACAGGGTGGGACAAAAAATGGACTGTTTTTGAGAGCTGATAACCTGCGATAGTCAATGGGAAAAAGGCATGTAATATGTTGAAATTTCCAGAATTTTGTCTAGAAAAATTATAATACTTGCATATGAGTGCATTTAAATATTCTTTATCTAATTTGGATAAATGCCAAATTATGCTGAATTTGACAGAAACACATGCATTTTACCCAATTTTCAAGTCAAACATGCAGTGAAAGTAACAACAACGATCATCTGCACACAGAATTAGTCCAAACTAAATTCAACATGGGCATCTTTCACCTTGATAACCATCATCAGTCTTTTTGGCAGCTTATCGGTCGATCAGTCCAACGTGTTCTGGCTTAGCTGAGTCCAACAGTCGATTAGTGCATATTCTAGCCAGTCAGTGTGTAAAATTTTTTGATGACAATACACCATCTGTTGCAACGCTTCCCACACTGAGTAATCCACAGGATTTAGATCCTAAGTATTTGAGGACAGTTTTCCGGTTTCTCTGGAAGACTGGCAGCCAACATTCACACTGTTCACGTTATGCTGTCGCCTACTGCGCTCCCATGTGCCGGAGTTAACTGAACCGGAACAAATGGCCTCCAGATAGTCTGAATCTAAATCTTTTGGCCATGCTAAATTTCGTCTGGACTAAGTCTGTGTGCAGACGATCGTTGTTGTTACGTTCACTGTACGTGCGAGTTAAAATCAATGCATTTTTGTCAAATTCAGCATAATTTCATGTGTAGTGAAGATTTATACTAATTTAAGCAAAGAATATTTATGCAAGTTACACACTTTATCTAGACAAAATTCCGAAACTTGTGACATATCACACATCTTTCTCTGTTAAGCATCACAAAGTTATCAACTCTCAAGAACAGTCCAGTTTTTTGGCCCACCCCGTACATATCATTCAGGCTGTGTATCACAGTTACACCAGTTAACAAGTGTGGCAAGTGCAGCAGTTCACTACGTGGTACTGAATATGTAACCAGGCCATTCACTTCCTACAGCCATAACTAGCCAGCTGTAGAGAGACAATCCAGCTGCAGACATAAGCCATGGTTTCTTCGCCTAATTCAACTGAATGCTATAAAAGCACCGAAAAGTGTACGAAAGTAGCAGTTCAATCAGAAAAATACAGTAGTGCTTCCATGAATGTTGAGAAGAAGAAAAGTATTCATGCTCAAAATATTCCACACTGGAAGTCACAGGCATGGAAATCAACTATGAATGATGAAACGAACAAAAATAAAATCTAGAATAGAAAACACCATACTGTATCACAGACTAGTTACACAACTGGAATGTCGTAACAGAATGCTACTTAAGCGCGGATTTTTATTTTGTACAATTTCAGCTTGAAACCAAGCAACTCGGTCAGCACAGCGGAAAATGCCGACAACACAACAACCTTTGTGATGTTGTACAAAAATGGATTTGCCGACAGTCCAGAGATCTTGAATGGACTTTCCAGTTCCTACAACAACAATGACAGCTAATATAATGTGACGGATATAACAGCAGCACTATGATAGCTAATGCAAGTACCAGTACAAAACAGAGCAGAATGAAATTAATGATAACGAAGAATCTCTGTTCCACCTCCACTGAAATCCGTATAGCTGGGTGTCATTTTGGTGTATACAAAGCGAATCAAGTCCAGTCACATTTTACGGCCATTCTACAGGTTAACCCATGTTAGCCAGCACCCCACAGTTAACAACTGAAGGATTTTGTTGGAGCAAAGTTTTCATTACCTGCATGCCTTTGCAGGTTTGGCTTATAGAAACTAGTGAAATCAGATAAGAGAGAAGCCCTAGATTTCTTCACAATGGCATTACCTAGACTGTCTCTGTACCACAATCAAACAGGTCAATAGTATTCAAAAGAAATTCATACAGTCATATGGTGCAATGAAACCTGCATTACTTATGACAGAACAATACAAGTTTTCACACTCACTGTAAGCTACATCAAATAGTTTGGTTCTAAAAGTGCTGATAACTTAGCAGATCGACATTTGCATGGTGTAACCAAATTTGTAATGACAATGCTATGTGGTAATGACGCTGATGTTGAGTTTTCGTCACGATGGAGAGTAACAGGATGGACAAATCACAATCATAATTATAACTGCAGTTTGAATGCAGCTCACGATGCAATCTCGAACGATAGCCTTTAAAATCAGGCAATATGACTTGAAATAATGTCTCGATATTCGATTTGATAAAGTTTTAAATAGTGGCAAGTCAACCACTTACATACCGACATAAAAGTGAGCACGATGAGTGCACGAATTGTAAAAGCACATCTCCTTCAGATGCTGTTTAATCATGCCAAAACTGCAATATGCAAACTGACTGGCTGGACTGACACTGACTATATGAAGTAAATTGTGTGATCATGCCTCAAATATATGTTAGCCAGCCATGTTCATTTAATGAAAGATTCCAGATCTGATTTGAGATAACAAATCATTTACATAGTTTTCTGGAAAGATGTAGATATGACCTGATATTTGCCCATCATTATCAAGAAAGATTTAGTAAGGTAGGTGCTTGTTGCAAATATAAAATATCAAAGTATTACTGGTGACCGTGAAAGGTCTGATTCCTCTGACAAATATGGTATTGATTACCCATTTGTTCTCCAACAAAGGAAGTCAAATGGTTTGTTATTCTGAATTCATGTGTGAAGATTTTGTTTCAAATTTCCAAAATAACCATGACAAAGCAACAAATCATCCAGATGCGACTCATCAAAGTAAGGCACAATGCTCTGGTGCTGTATACATAAATAGATTCAGAGGACTACAGTATAACTATAATTAAATAACCTGCCCTCATGGCTCGGTGGGCTAATACGCTGAGCTGCAGTGCGGCCCTGGGCTGGCTAGCTCAGTGGCGTGGGTTCGACTCATGCTGCCGGCATGTCGAGTCAGGTTTATGCATGCTATGAGATTAAATTCTCAGGCAGGTACAGAGGGCTCGCCTGTGTCCTCTTTAACTGTGACAGGCCATCACACCCGGATTGGAGGCGTCTGGGTGTGGTGAGAATCCGGGTGTGGTGAGAGCCACCAGCGTAGATAACAGATGGGACGTGCTAGCGGCTCTACTTGTAGGACAGGGCCGCACCATTGGCACCTTGCCAGAGAAACCCGCAGGCTAAGCTGGGCTAAAATATACAGTGTTAGAGGGGTTGTGCATTGGGCCAGTTCTAGGCCTCAGCGCTTGCGGTGGCTGGAAGCATGTCACATAGACTGCCAACAGCCTAGCCACCCCTGATGAATGAACGATTGAACTATAATTAAATGTAACCTTCAACAGATCCTCGGCAAGCTTTAGCACACTGTTGGCAACCATCAGTTCTTCTTTCTTGTGTGGTTTCTGTTCCATGTGCAAGTACAAATTTATCTACACATCACAAGATGCAATATACACAGCTTGAGTGAACTGAAGAATAATATTATTTAAAATCATAAATCAATGGCCTCTACTACGGCAGTCTAGGTAATATGGCACCAGAAAAGATTCTTAACTTTTATGACTGGTAATGGCATCAGCTGGACGACATGCAAATCACACTGCATGTCGCTACAGACAGATGACAACGCCAGCAACTTATCGCTCAACTTTTACACGTATGATGCTCTAACAGACAACTGAAAATGTAAAATATTAACTACCATAAGAATTTAGGTGAATACACTATAGTAAGTGAACCAGATATGCTAACATCAAATACGATAAACCGACTCACAACATAAACACCGCAACACTACTGACAACTTCAGTCACATTAGTACCAGTAAACTATGAATGAAGCCAAATTTTGTAGTAGTTGACACAGTGCTGTGCGTAATAACACCCGAGAAGCACCTGTTCAGTGATGAGCACTGAAAAGTTGCGGTATTTCTTGTTGATTTTAGTGCCAAGAGTGATGAAGCGCAACAAATAGACACCGAGACACATGCACCACATGACCAGCTCCCAGTTGCCAAGCTCATCCAGAAATGTTCCATAGTCTTGTAGCAACTGCACAACAAATTTAGGTGTAATTTTTATACAAATATTAGTTACCAAACACGAATAACATACAAGTCTTCAACATATCGGACAATAATAACTGTGACTTTTTGTTAATGGACTTTTGCACACATACAAAAAAAGATATGACAAACAACGAAGTCAGGTTCATCTGCAGCAACAAATTATCTCCAACCATGCAACAAGATCTGAAGAAAAATAGATGTATTCAGGTAACTGCTGACAGCACTGAATACAAACTGCAGCTTAAACCCAACTGGAAATGCTCAGCCTCAGTGTAGTGTGTCGTGCAGTAAGCTCGTATTGACGACACCAACGGTGTCAAAATTACAAAAAAAGTTGGCAAAATAAACTGTCTGCTGTTCTCTTAACTGCACGTTTACCAACAAATAAGTTCCAAAATGACATACCGTTGGTTGGTTCATTTATTGGTAATTAATGACATTTTCAACACAGGTTACACTATGCTTGATGTATGGCTGCCAATGTATATGTTACCTATCCATGTCGTATACAGCATTCATTTCATAGTGGACGTTCATGCAAAAAAAGTCATCATGTAAGCTTATCACAATCTACAAGTCATGTCCTTCAAATTATGTTTAATATCCACATAATATATGATCGCCAACACAACGAAAATACAGTACAGTCAATAATACTGACCCCAATGCAAAGAACGGATACTAGAACAATAGCCAGCAAGAATGCAGCTGACACAATATGTTCAACTGAACGCTGCGGACCACGTTTCTATACACGCCAACAAGGGTCACCTTCACCATACTAACTTTAACCAATAATACACTAAAACTTCTAAAAAAAAATTCTACAATAATCTATACTTCTAGAATTTTGTACTAAAAGACAGAGATTGTCCAAATATTACTACAGAGTACATGTACATAGTAATCAAAAAATCTCCCCAATCTTATGCATAGAATGTATGTGACTAAGTTCACACTGTCATCATCTACACAGATAGGATATAACATACGTGCATAAAAATTACTGGTAAATGTTTAGTTACTGTTAAATAAGTAAGCTAGCATAACTATAACATTCCTTTAAGTGTGTTTTAGCACATCAAATTTTGCTGGAAAATATATATCACTAAATCACATGCAGATATGCAGTGGTAACAAACCTTGAGAAAAGATCGCAAAGACAGCCACGTTTTGATGTTGCGCACTTTATTCAGGCGGAAATGTGGCAGGTCATACTTCTTGGCACGCCTTGAAGAAGTGAGGTAGCAGAAGTTCTTGGCGTACATGAGACGCTGCTTGAAAGTCCGTTCCGCTACTGACAGCAGGAAGAAAGCAATCAGACTCAGACAAAGTCGTTGCGTCAGACCATTTACGATGATCACATTCTGCCTGCAGCACCGAACAGAATATGTGCCAGGTGCGGTCTACTTGACATAGCATATATGAACTGCAGGTGCTCACAGCAGTTGATAATGGCATCAGCTTGTGTAAAGACAGCAATGCCCATTCCCTCATAAGTCTGGAGGTTCAGCAAGAAAGGATGAAACCAGTGGGTGACAGATTGGAGTTATTACTCTGGCCTTTATTGCTTTGACACTATTTGTTGGTGACGAAAAGGGCATCTGGTCCACAGAAAATGTGTGCCACTTATCCCCAAATTGTCTGTTCCACAACAATGGTACACGAAGAAAAGTGGCCAACCCAGGTTTACCTGGAAAATGGTTGTTATAAAAGATTCAGTACAAATGGCATGACAGTATGTTGCTTTTCCTTAGATAATATTATAGATAATATAATAGATAACAGCACTGAGATCAGTGATTCTAATCAGAAGTTATGACAACATGCAGCAAGCACAGGAGACACACTGTATCACTACCACTAATACTTCCAGTTTTGTTTAACTGGCCTTTTTTCTGAGTTACTCCAGGCTAGAAAAAGTACCCGAGAAAGGATAACTAAAGAAAATTTTTTATGCCCTTCCAGTTATCCAACCAATAGTGTTAAAAGATAAAAAGAACTCAAAGAACAGATATCATCAAGGAAAAATCTGGACCTCATCCTGTCTTGAAACAAAAATGACTCCTGAGCAACACATTTACACTGGATCTGCGACATCAGTATGCCATATGTAATAGATACATTTTGTATGTCTTAATTTTGTCCTAAGTTTTGTCAGTATCCAACTGTAAAAGCAAACAAAAATACAATATCTTATCAATGCAACATACCGCCAGTTGTGACCAAATGCCAGCTTTGCGGCCATGCAGATTTCTGCCAGCTGATGGTAGTCGAGGCTCTCCAGCTGATCTTTGCTGTGGTAGATGCGGTAAAACGTCGGTGTGAACATGATGAGTAGAGAGAAGACGATGCCGAGGACGAGATAGTCGCAGGTCTCCGGCAGCTTGTCAACCTTCTGCATGATTGTCCAGCCAATATCGAGCACCGTCAGATCCACTTTGTGCACTGCATTGGGCTCCCATATCATACAGCTGACTGCACAACAGCACAGCCACAGTCAAGATAAACAGAAATTTCTCGGCCCCCAGGTGTTAAGGCATTCCACGTACTGTATACAAATGGCTGTGGTAATTTGAGAAATTATGCACACGTCGAGTAGCCAAGAGTGTCAAGACAGTGCATGCCAGACTTCACAGCAACAGAATTAAAACTGAAGAAGGCAGCGAGGATTAAAAACTGTGTCGCAGAGTGTACACAGCAAACATACGGTTTCACCCTGCCCAGTGCAGTTCAGTTCAATTAGTGCAATGTTATTCACACTGCACTAAAGGAGCATTCTGTCAATTCCCTTTTAGTGCAATGTGGACGAGGCTTAAAGGAGAGCGTGCAGACTGCAATATAGTCTTGTTCACATGACAGTGGCTAACTAACTGGACATTCACTGCAAACATACAGTTACACCACGTCCAGCTAAGTTCAGTGCAATTCTTTTAGTGCAATGTGAATGTTAGTAAGTAAGTAAGTAAGTAAGTAAGTAAGTGTGTAAGTTCCTTTACAACTTGCATAATGCATAAACATGGTTAAGATCTCCTGTTCAAATATGCTTGGATAAAGAAACATCATCATATCAATACTATACAACACATACTATGAAATGTTAGAATATGTAAGCAGAAGACATACCACGATCCGTATTAGATGCAAGGTTGTTCATTACAGATGACACCTAAACGTACATCATATTTGAAACATCAAACACATGTAGCTAATGCAAATTCAGTGTTAATCTTCTTGCAAGGGTTGGCTGGTTAGAGCTTAATGGCGCTTTTAACACAATTTAGGCCATATCACGCCTTTAATGTAAATCTACTCGCAAGGAAAAATCAGAAAATCACATTTCCATCTAATGCCAGGAGTACATTAAATTAGTGAGCTGCAGACAAAATATTTTTCATGTCCACAATCAGAGACAACCAGTGGCAGTTTGCTTTCATGCTACTATCGACTGTTCTTGTCTGTCGATGCCTATTTTTATCAAACAGCTTAACATTAGACTGGCATTTGCAATTATTAGCTCACATTGCCAGCACTGCTATGTTTGATATGGGCTATTCCTACAGGCATCTTGAAGTAGCATGGTATGTCTGTGTGCTTAGAGCCACAAAAATGGCTGTACCGACTAAGATGCCATTTGATAAGCAGACTGACTTTTGTGGGCCCAAGGCAACTGTGTATTTGGTGGGGTACACATGGACACCACGTGGCAAATACAAATGAATGATCCATGCTTGGTGGTGATGTGAGTTGTAGTAACTCGTTTAACTTCCTGTACAACCGCCTCACATATTCAAAGTGCTATTAACAGAAAGGTTAACTTAGATCAATATCAACACAAAATCAAAATACTAGCACACGAACTTTAGTCAGCTTCAATGTGTTAGTTCAGTCCAGATGTAGTTAGATTTTTTAATTTTGTATTCCACTGGCCAAGGTTTACTGTTTTGAGTGGACATTGCGAACTACACACAGACTACATACATGCTGAATGCCCTGGCCGGCAGATGACTCCTGCATGTTGCCGAGTATGTCCTTGGCCGAGAGGTCACTATGAGACGAACTGGCTTGACTCCACGTCTCACTCGCCGACCCAGACGTCAGTTCTGTGTTGCCTGTGTCATCCCACTCCGATGATGCCACCTAAACCATGTATTTTATCCACATCTTCAGTGCCATGCACATTTCACATGGCACACAAAATGTCGTAAAGAAGTACGCACAACAACTGATACTTCAGAAAACACTGTCAAATCACCGTGTAGCACGGCTGTGCTTACACTGACATAAGAGCCACCAGCCATTCCTATGGAGATACCGAGAGTTGGGGTGTCAGAGCTCCAACACCCCTGAACCGATTGACATGAAATCTGATGTGGGTGATTACGTCGGCGATATTACCCCTCACGCCAAAATTCAAAATGATCGATCCATTGGGGGCGTCTGGATGTATGGTAGAAACATCATTCTAGCATGGTTTGTAGTTTTCTTTTTTTGTAACCCAAAATTTTGCTTGCAAGACAAAACCGTAAAACTAATTTTTACGCATTTGCTGAGTATTACGTCAATTCCGGGTTATTGCATTACTAGAAAGGTAGAAATGCAGAAGTTTCCATTTTCCCCTATTTTAACCACAAAAACAGCCCAAAAAGGGTCGTGAATAGGCATTTTAAGCCAAATATGCAAAATATTCAAACTTTTGAACTATCAAAATCAGTTAAGCAATTCCAACCAAATTTGCACAGTGATAAAGACCATCAAATACTCTTTGTGGGTCATCCCAAAATTTGCCCCTGCAATTCCAAAATAGAGTTAGCCACCATCTTAAACAAAATGATAAATTGCTATATCTCAGTAATGGTTTGACCGATCTGGATGAAATTTTGCATGCTGACGCACATTAGATCTATGGACCTTAAGGGATGTTCAAAAAATCAATTAAAAAAAAAATTTAAAAATACAAAATGGCAGACGGCTTCCATCTTGAAAAACGTTAAATGTGATGTCTCTGCAGCTGTTTGGCCAATTTTGACAAAATTTTTCACGATGACACATATGAGTCCTCCAGAGATTACCAGCTGTTAAAAATTCAAATTTTAAAAATGCAAGATGGAGGTTGACAGCCATTTTGAATACCATTAATTGCAATACCTCTATAGCCGATGACCGATTTTGATAAAATTTGGTATGGTTGTGAGGATTGGCCTTGATTACTAAAAGTTTGAAATTTTGACAAATGATGATGTCGTGGGCCACCATCTTGTAAATTAAAAATTTCAACATCTCCACATGGTAGGTAGGCCTATGCGGATATAGACAAACTTTTGCATGGAGGTGTAGATTTGACCTTCCGGTCTTAGGTCTAACTTAATTAGTAACCTGATCAGGTGAAGATTTGAAATAAAATTTTAGCAATAAAACAGTAAATATTAATGGCAAAAACTTCCCAGTTTACAACCAAGTGTAACAGCGACAGTCATAGCTCTAAAACAGCAAAAATCAAAATAATCGCTCAATTATAATCATCAAACACATTGGCTGTATCCGCTGTAACATTTAAATCTGTCAATCATTAGATTTAAATGTAAAATCCAGCACATGTGTTTTGTGATTATAATTGAGCGATTATTTTGACTTTTGCTGTTTTAGAGCTATGATTCTGTCGCTGTTACACTTGGTTGTAAACTGGCAAGTTTTTACCATTAATAATAGCTAATAACTTAACACTGTCACTATCTTAGAAATAAAAAGCTGAATATGCTACATTTTGGATACTGCTAGTTTGCTGTACTCAGCTAAAGAAAGCAACTCATTGCATCAACAGCCAACTTAATGACAATGTACCATCAATGGCACAAAATTCTTCTGGTGTTTTTCAGTGAGTCAGTATTGTCTTTACGTTATATGGTTTCCGAGATATTACCACCTGGTTGGAATTCCCAGCCTACGTAGATGAGCTATAGCATGAGCATGATTACGTCATCATTAATTTTGTAAGAGATATCATATGAAATTGTATTCAATGTCATTCTCTGAAAGACCACATGATATTCTATTAACATTCCATAGTACAATATCCATATCTTGTATCATATTGAAAATATAGCCAGATACTGGTAAAAAAATGGAAAATTTTTCTTATCCTACGGTAACTGTATACAATGCTCCCAATGGAAGTGACCCTAGCACAATTTTGCCACGATATGTAGTAAGATAGATCTCAAATTAGTTAACAGGTGGTGAAAATGTATAATGACATTGTTCACCATTTTGACAAGTGTGAAAGACAGGCCAGCTGAATTGCAATAGATTATACTATGCTTGAGCACAACAATAACATGCTAAAATCATCATTAATTTATAACACATGACATATAAATTTTAACACTTTGATAAACTAACTGTATTATGATGGAGCCTTAATTAC
>Ga0209782_1001311_pt1 | contig 12754 bp, 9 predicted proteins | sample WorMetmaBAHAMAS1_FD_187390 | JGI IMG/M metagenome (GOLD analysis project Ga0209782, IMG submission 187390) | Marine gutless worms symbiont microbial communities from Max Planck institute for Marine Microbiology, Germany - Inanidrilus... | ecosystem: Host-associated > Annelida > Digestive system >... | reverse complement strand
GTATATATCCCAGCAATATCCAAATATATGATTTAAACCACTTTGTGTGCAATAAAGATATTTGCTTCCCCCTCTCCCAAAATTAATGTTGCCATCTGCTTGCGGTCTTGCGGTCAGGTTTTAGTGAGACCCGCTGACGCTTGCCACATCCACCGTCCACTGCACCGTCGTCGGGCCTCGACAGCTAGGTGTTTTCAACAACAGACCGACGGCTATCACCTGTTTGTCGCGATTGCCGACAGGCGTCATTGTCATGGTCAAATTTTTTTAACTCCACAGTACGGATGAAGTTCCAAGGGAACTAGGCCTTATTTCTGGAGATACCCAGTCAAATTCCCTAAACACACAATGTAGAATGAGTTGAGGAAACCTAGTACACGCAAAAAAATAACTTGCGATATGCAGCCGTTTCGAACTGATAGGCTACAATACCAGCGAGCGAGCGACAGACATGCACACAGAGACAGAAACACGATATAGGCCTACCTATAGCTACCGGCGATAGGCTAGCTGCCATGGCGGATGAAAACTGTTAAGTCATGATAGTCTTGACTGAGAAAGCAAACAAAACAAATCTCACAGCTAGCAGAATGGATAGTGTTCCGCCAGTTAATTACTGCAAGTTCTTCGCCGCAACAAAAATTAAGTATTTGAACAGTCGAACCTCCAGTCATTGTCATCCTAGAAAAGGCTGTTCTATATCTAGGTCACTGCTCTGACGTGATGGGCCTAATCGTTACTGACACGTCTCTTCATAACGATCTAGGCTACTGCAAGCAACAGTCCACGACAGAAACACTATAGCCGCTACAACTTACCCACATATCGCTCGCTATCAGCTGTCCGTCTGTCGCAAATTAGCTAGCTACGAGCGTACGTAGTTGGTCATTCGACGTTCTCACTGAGCAGTACTGCCAGCGACCACGACCACGACCGCAGAGCACGGACATCTCAGTCATCACCATCATGACAACCACAACCAACTAACCCAGTGCATAAACGACTGCAATCAGCGACGCGGCGAGCGTAAACACTGACACTATTACGTACGGTACGGCGACCGTGCACACGCGGCATGGACAACGGCGTGCACGCGTTGTGTCTGTCTGGTGCTGCCGGTTAAAAAAATCTATATGCACCCGACTGACTGACTGACTAGCGCCGTGCCGACCGGCCGAGCCGCCACTCGCCACGTACGTACGTCCGTCCGTCCGGCCAGGCTCGACGTCGTCGTCGATGTTCGCTCTTGGCGTACACACGACGAGGAAAAAATCACCGGACTGACGAGAGAATAAAAAATAGCAACAAGCCAGCCAGCCAGCCAGCGGGCTCTCCTCCACCAGATTGTTTTTCGGCCACCGTTGAATAGACGAGCACGCATGCCGTCACCCCTCGCGGCCGGCAGTGAGCTCGACCAATGATGTAACCGGGCCGCAGGGCGGCGCGGCGTGGGGGGTCGACCCATTGCCTGAGTGGGTGGGGCGGCCCGAGATCAACATGCTGCCAGTGCCAGGAGGCCCGCCCGGCCGGAGATAGTGGTTTCACGAACGTCGTATTGGCGTCTGTCGGTCGGTATGATGTCGATCTACTTCGTTATGTTGCCGGTCTGAGTCTCCAGTCCACCATGCCAACCAGAATATTTAACTCTTGTGATGCCAACCAATGCACCGTACCACTGGTCCGTACCGCATATCGACGAGCACCGGTTAAAGATTACAGCATGCTTTGCTTTGCTTTGCTAGCTGTCAATGCTAGCTGCCACACGCACGAGACATGCTGATAGAGCCTTGCGACAATACCGTACGTAGTAGTAGCAGCGTTCTGTTCTACTCGCGACAGAAAGTTGACGATGAGACTAGAAATGACGGAAACGCGTCCCAATGTCAGTCGCCCGTTGTCGTGCAGCTGTTGGCGCCACTTGGCAAATACAAGTGAATGATCTGACAATTGCTTGATCGCATCTTCACTGGCGCATCTCTAATCTAGAATGCTCTCTGATTCCCTTCCCTCCTCAGTCCTCACCCCCCTCCAAAAATTGGGGAAGGTCCACAAAACTAAGACCTGAAGTGAGAACTAGGACCTACGAAAAATAACATCTACATAACAGTAACAGTAACTGCTTTGATTGCAGTTTGCACAACTTGGCGGTTATAGTGGAACATCAGTGAAAGTGGTCCGTTCTTTGTACAGAAGGGTGACTTCACCGAGTTCAGTCATTTAATTGTGATATATTACCATAGGCTATATGTCTGCTGGTGTGAATTTTTTTTTGTCATTTCACATCAGATCCAAGATAACATTAGCAACAACAAAGAACTACTCGTACATAATAATGAAAATAGTTAAATGCTAAACAGACAGAATGGTTACCACTCTCCAGAAACTGTGAAATAAAATTTGGAATACCTTTCTATGTTGTGGTTGTTTACATATATTAATCTATGCAAGAAGTACACTATAAATGTTAGTCAAATTCTCAACATGTGCATATTCAACAAAAATGCTCACAATAAGCTGCAAAAACCATGTGAACTCTTGAGGTCAGACAGGCCTGGGCCCAAAATTTTAGCTTGAGGATTTTGTATCAGCCTCAAATAATTCATCCCATTTAATATCACTGACAAATTCTTCAAAAAGGTGATACAAGACCAATAAGTTAATAGTTCATTAAATAATGAGTGGTGTAATCCTAATGAAACTTAGCAATAAACAGGAAGTTTTCTGACATCTGCTGGCTTGACACACACACACACTGAGTACACAATGCATTCAGCAGCCTCCTCAAACTGAACATTGGACTCGTTGTATTACAGTTCTAGGGTCTCTATCTGACCAATAAGGCATGAACAGAGCTAGAAAAGTATCTACTTGAAACGAATGGCAAACAACTGACATGCCGGATGTGAACATTGCGGCAGTTAATGCTGAAGCAACAAACTGCTATAATGTCACACCATTTATTACAATGACAGCAAAATCCACGTCAAAACAACTCTTAGCAGCAGTGGCTACTTTTTCCGGCCAGTCTTAGCTCGAGTGACAGCTGTACGAGTGCAGACAGATCTCAGTGATTTCTTGACAACAAGCCCAGCTGGCGGCAAACAATCTGACTCGCTGTCGACATCACGTCTGTTACTGGACTGGTTCTGCGCACCTGCAAACACAGCACACCTGCATGCAGGCGTCTTATTCCTAGGCGCAGAAAGACGCATCATTTTCCTGATGTGCTAAATTTTAGCGTCCCATCACTGGCCTCATGGCACTATATGTCATGAAATTCATTGTTCGTACATCTCAGAAGATGAATTTCTGGCAATCAAATTCTGTATTTGCCTATCCCGAACCCCACTGCAGGAACGTACAACACTGCCCCAGACCTTATGGTCAGTTGGGAAGGTGAACACCCAACTGCATTCACTAAAAGCTATGTTGCTTTGCCAAAAGACAAAACACACTGAAATTATCACATGGTCTCAGACAGACCACCTTTAATTCACGAACGATCAACTCTATGCAATAAGCTGGATGAAGAAAAAGAGCATCAACACAGCGCTGTTGCCATGTCCTAGTACTGAGAAACTCAAAATTCAAGCCAGGAGAAAAAATCATAAAAGTACAATAAACCTCGGCTAACACAGAAATTAATATACAACCACTACAGCAACAGACTACAAATCACCAGGCTGTAAACCAAAAACACTACATTACACTACAAAAACTACAACGTAAAATAAACCGAGACAAATTATAACCCAGGGTTAGTCATCTCTTATGACATCCGGCCTGGAAACGGAACAAGGCTATTGTCAACGGAAAGATAAAGGAGAAGTAAATAAGCAAGAGAAAATGGAAGCAAGCGATAAGGAAAACAAATACACAAACAATCTGCACTGTGTCTAAAAAAACGATACCACCCAGCCGCCAATAATTTTAACAATCATTGTCTGATTGCAATAATTTTGGTACAAATATTAGTGATTAAATATGCCATCGAATAGTAGTTTAAATTCCCACTTCACCTGTTAAACTTACCTTACCTACGAAGCTTTTAGACCATAAGAACCACAAATTCAGCCTCAAACTGGCCATATCCCAACGATAAGAAGTTAAATGTGAAACTGTAATTAACAGCAAATTTTTTTTGTGCTTTATTATGCTTATTTTACTTATTTTTCATGCAATTTTCGGCCTAGAAAGAACAGAAGTAAATTTCCTTGCGTCAATGATCTGAAGCAGCACTTTGTGAACGTCTGGCAGTCTGCAGCAGAACGTCATTGACGCGGCCATCAACATATGAAGACAGCGACTGATAGCATGCGTGTGTGTGTGTGCAGATGCACAACATTTTGAACACTTTTTATGAGGTTCTCATGAAAGCAAAAAAGAATCATGGACAAATACTGTAAAGTGTAATTAATTTTATTGCCAAAAATGTTTTTACTGCGAACTTTGTGATTTTTAGGTCCATAAAGTTACCCAAGGTAAGGTACATACATTAAGCAGGTGAGATGGGAAAATAAGCAACTTTCAATTATGCATTCTCTCAGGAATATTTGTACCAAAAATTACTGGAATACTATTGTTAAAATTACATTTGGTGGTAGAGTTGTATCGTTTTTTCTTCAGACACAGTGTATATAGCGCCAAAATCTACAGTATTTCTAGGGTGCATTAGACCCTGGCGCCTGCACGGGGTCGTTGCTATACACAGTGCACTGCCTGTCCTTTGTCAGTAAGAAAAAACCTAGTGTTGTGACATGGAAGCCAATGCACTGGGATAACAACATCATCAATAATAACAAACACAGCACCTTTAGTGGCTGTCTGCTCAAAATCGTCATCATCGTCGTCAGAGCTAAACTGCAGCACTGGTTTCTTTCTGGTTGTGTGTCTCGTAGTAGACGCAGGTTTTGTGTCTGGCTCGACTTCATCCACGTCAATGTTTTCATCGTCGTCATCATCAATCAGATCCCTACGTGTCGGCTTTCTGCCTCCTCCTCGGCCACCTACACATTACATGGGCTCCATTGGCTCTAGTGTGCCTATTGACTCAGTAAGGGTTAACGACCCAATCGACACTAAATAAGCCTGGATGTGTCGTGGTTATGACATTGATGGGCGCGGGTTCACCAAGCAGTATGATCTGGTGCCAGTCGGGATGACCTACGGCTGGGAAGGTAACTCTATGCCTGGCATCACAGTGGGCATGTGTTCAACTTTAGTGGTTTATCCACCTATGGGCTCAAGGCAGCCTACGTGATGGAAATTAGCATCTTGCCTATGCTCCTTATGAGGTGTGACAATCAATCTTTACCCAACAGTTATCTGCCTCTGAATTCATCACATTGTCATTCAGTGCTTTTATTCTGTTAGCTCGGTGCCTGCTAACAAACAGCACCTGGCCTGCAAAAATTTGGTGATACAGTGTTGCCATGGTTATATGCAAGATGCAAATGGATGCTGTACATGGTACAGCTGATGCCACTTCCACCCAGTTATCTTGTGCTTCACAGTAATCCAGAATGACTGATTTACCTTCTGCTGATGGCTTCCTAGGTTGGGCGTTTTCTAGCACAAAATGATATCTAGCATGTCGTTGGCATGAAGTCTGTGTGTCTGTAACATTGGTGGATTGTGATCACACAGAGTACAACAAGAGGTAGAAATCAGCATGACGACGGGATAGGTCAGTGTCTATCCACATGCCAAAGCCAACACAGATCATCGCTAGTATCCTGTAATCCTTAAGTGCCTGAAATAGCATTCGGAACCTGTTGAATTCAAGTCCAATGGCTCGCATGTCACGCTCTGTCAGCATCTGCTGAGATTCTTGTTTAACATCCACACAGACTTACAGAAATAGGCCTATGTGACTCAGTGAAATATGCCACACCTATGTTCAAACCTAGGCCACATCAAAATGGTGGTCGGTTTTTGTGTAATTGTAAGTATGCTGAGATGAAAACAAATCCTAAACAGCAACCAGTTCAGACGTCACTAAAATGTGCACATGTAAATGCAGTACACGTCATCATCCATGTACCATATACATTGTGTCTCAAAAAAACGACAGTGACATTGTACACTATAACTTCAATGCACCAACCAATTTTGGTAATTTTTGGCAGAGATATTGCTGAAAGAATATGCTATTAAATGGTAATTTGTTATCCCACCTCTCCTGACTAATGTCTCTGCACTACCTTGGAAATCATAAACCCCGAAAATGGGTCTTTTTAGTCATGCTCTTAAATCACACTGCTTTGGTTCGCTATATCTTCAACACTCATCGACCAATTTTAATAATATTTTCTACACAATAAGGTTATACTATTAAGTACAGTATGCAAATAATTATTATTTCTCGACTTGCCATTTTTTGTGTAACACCAGTTCGCCAACAAGATCAATGCGGGCGTTGCGTCATCTGCACTGCCGGGACGACGGTCGACCAACCAGTAACCCATAACGATTGCAACAACTTTTAGTCGCTGCTGACATTTTAGCATTTTTGGAAAACTCTCTGACTAAATGCCTAGCATTGTAGCCTTTCAACTCAAACAGATTTTAAATCAGAATCTTATCTTCTTTAGTAAATGGAATGTTTACAAACAGTGACGTTCGAAATGTGTCATTTCTGCCTTCGCAATTTCGCAGCCAATTAAGTACATAATAGCAAACGGACATAATAAATTAAACAGGCTTATGATAGCTCAAGCTCTGTAACTATTTCTTGCCAAAAATTATTAAAATTGGTTGATGAATGTGGAAGATATAGCAAGCAAAATCAGTGTTATTCTCGGTTTACAGCATGACTGAAAAGACCAAATTTCTGGGTTCATGTTTCCCCAGGTAGTGCAGAGACACTAGCAAGGGGAGGTGGAATAACAAATCAACATTTAATAGCGTACTCACTCAGCAACATCTGTACAAAAAATTACCAAAATTGGTTTATGTGCGTTGAAGTTATATTGTGCTACATCATTGTCGTTTTTTTTGAGACACAGTGTATATGTATCACGTGGTATAGACATCACAAATTGTGACAACGATTACCAGGTGTTTTAGCCGACTTTGCTCGTCTTGCAGCACGAGCAACTAGTGCAACTTTGCTTGCCTCCGCAGCCGCGTCATCATCAGCAATGCCTTTGTCATGCGTCTCTTCAATGCGTTGCTCAAACTCATCAATGACCACCTCACACCAAATAGTCATCAAGTTCTCAAACTAATTTCTACCAAATCAGGCTTTTCTCATGAAATCTTAAACTGTTTACAATAACATGTTATAAATGTAACATGCCAAATCAACTTTCATATAAACAAACTAAATGCTATTTTGGTGACACTAAATCATGAAGCAGTGTACATAATATCTGTATTCTAAGAACACATTTCTAGCATAATGAGCTCTGCAATCCGTGAATCCGTGGTTATAAACTAATAAACTCCTTCACATGATCACTTGAAATATTACGTTCTGCAGAATCTAAATAATTTAGAAATCTTCACTTCACATGTACAAATGTACACATTTACCTTTGCTTCAGGTCTTGCAAACTTCCGTGCACCGGCTACGATGGTCACGAAACATGAGAACACAAATTCTTCAGACAGTTTGTCTCCGAAGCAGCTGAAATTTTCCTGCAGCTTGCGAATGGATCGTTCGTTGTACGACAAAAGAGACAGACAGAAAGCAAGATCACGTGACTGCCTTTCATATCTGAAATATAAACGAAAAGTGCATCAGTGACGAACTAATGCATGTCGCTGCATGGCAACGCCGGACCCCAGAATCAAAGTTCACCAAATTCAGGCCAAACCCTTAACCATGCAAAATTTTGTGGCGATCCGAGTCATCCGACAAGAAGTGTCCGAGATATCTGCGATCAAAAATTTGTGCTCCCTAAAAAAGTGGGCCAAAGTTCACCAAAATCACTTAAGACATGCTACCCCTAAGACCCCCATCATGCCAAATTTCATCGAGATCGGTTAAACCAGCTTGGAGAAAAGCATTACAAATTTTTTTACAACCTTCAATATTTTGGTTCGCAGGGGGACCCCCTGGACCAAGGGTAACCAGTCTGGGTCGTGTGTACATCAACCCCCCCCTCTAGCAACCTGGAAAATTTCGTCCTCTTCTGACAACCCTTCTCCGAGATATCTGCTGACAAAGTTAGTCGATTTTGTTGCCGGCGTGACCCACAAAAAAAACATACAGTAAACGATATGTCTCCGCATTACCATGTGGCGACAATTAATGATTACAAATATACAGTACAACGTGAATATGGACAAGTAGAACTAGAGCATACAGCAGCAGCGAAGGCAGAATACTCATCACAGGCTATTACAAGTTAACCCAGCACCAGTGTGACCTATCCGTGGACATTGCGACACCAGACGTACATGTACTGCAGTAGTGCCAAACTGTTAAAGACAGTAACTTCTACCTTGCCGTACGAAATCTGAGGCACAGCTTCTCTACGAGACTTTCACACTGACGATCTTTCTGAATAAACGACATCAGGAACCTGAAATGATGAAACAGACAGTATTACCGTGAAGTCTGACTGCTCTTGGCTCAGCCCCAACACTCGTACATACTGAGTTAACGTTTTACGTCTAACTTGATACAAAATCAAAAATACGATAATACAAAGTGAAAACAAAAGAAGGCCAGGTTTTGTCACCTTGTTATGAATCATGACGTGGAAACAGATCAGGCCGTATCCTATTCTTACAGCCAGGAGCCCATATGTGGCAATTATGTCCGACCCTATCAGTCGGCCATTTTGCAACACAGCACACTGAGACACAGGGCACGGACAAGCTCCAGCCAATGTTTTCACTCCTCGAGTGCTCAATTCATATTTCTTACATCAGCAATGTTCAGTTTACATGCTGCTAACTACTAGTTACTCACAAATGAACTGGAACAAGGCACTTGCAAACACTCAAATAAGCCAATACAGCTGGCAGACTTTTGTCCGCTGCATTACTGTTTGTAATCTGCCCACAACAGAACATCAAGAGTCGCTGCACTACAGACATCATATTCAGCTCAGTATTGGACTTATTAACAGGACGCCATTAAATACAGGGTAAGTCAAAAAGTACCCCCTCTCCCCAAAAAGCTCTAATATCTTGGCCTATGCTAAGCCTTTCTAAGCCAAATTTTTCCCAGTAAAAGGCATTTTGTATCCACACGTGTACCAAATTTGGGGAGTATAAAATTTAATGAAATGGGAGTCCATTTAGTGCACCTACTGCACACATCACCCAGAACTGGCTAAAATAAAACTGCAGTCAATTTGTCCAAAAAAATGAATGCCTGCTAAATTCTCAGTTTAACCTCCGTCTGCTAGATTGTGAAACCAACTGACTTGGGTTCATTGGGCCCATTCCATGGGCCCATAGCGGTCCCCTCTGTCACGCGTTGTCAGTTGGGTTCATTGTTAACATTGAGGAGCGCAAGTCAGCTGGTCTGGCCGCCACTCAAGTCCACATTCATCAAATAAACTCTGAGTGCGCCACGAGGACAGACAGCAGCGTAAATAACGTCACGTCGACTGACTGTGAATCAATCACATCCATCTGTCAGCGACTGACATAGCTAGCTGACACACACGACAAACAGTTAGTTATTCAGCGACTGACTAACTAACAGCATTGTAAAGCCAACGTAATCAGCACTATGCAAGTGTATATACAGGGTGCGCCAATAAAAAACAATCCACTAGAAAAAATGCAGTATTTCAGCTATGATAGTATGGATTTGAGCCAAACTTTCAGACTTTGTCTGTGAGTATTCACACAACATATACTGCAAATTTTATTAAAATAACTAATATAGTTCTTCAGATACAGCAGTTTAAACTTAAAAGTTCACTTTTTCAAGTGAACATGTAGTTGCACATTGAATATGCAGGAATAGCAAATCAATTTTTTCGCAGCTTTTCATCAACAGTTAAAATGTTTCAATCATGAATGTCAGATGCCTATAGCTCACTCTGTATTTAAACAGACTGTTCACAATGTCAGTGCCCAGCAGTCGCAGCAACACACGATCGAACTCTGTGGCAAAATGATACAAGTGCCTTATCAATGAACTGGTGAAGTAAATCATTCTGTATTGTCAACAAAACGGTCTGTCAGCTCGGCATTACGTTGGCCAGCTTTGTCTTGTGTCTTTGATAGTGTCCCAGCATAATATTTTACACATGATAATCCATTGGCACATCCATATAATGGATTTTCTGTAATTTTTATATCAAAATTGCAGTTTAGTTGCTGGTTCACTTAGAAAACTGTACTTTTAAGTTCAAATGGTTGTAAATTTTAAACCATAGCAAATATTGTAACAAAATTTGCTGTGTATGTGGCCTGAATCTTCCTCTGTGAAAGCTGTAAATTCGGTGACAAAATCTGTTACAGTAACTGCGGTAATTAATTTTTCGTAAGGGATTGTTTTTTATTGGCGCACCCTGTATATATGGTATGACACACACACACACCTCATTATTTCTTGGAAATTGTCCTCGGCAAGACCAACGTCAGGATCTGACAGACGACTTATGACATCTGGCAGAATGTTGTAAATTGCATTACCCTGAAACAACAATTTAACTTTTATCTCAACACCACCAATACAATGATATACTGAGTGCATTTTAGCTGACTACACTACAGTGGAGTACTTGACACCAGCAAAGAACTTACGTAACAATTTACACACCAGATCATAAACTGTAATTACAAACAAGGTGCAACTGATAAATGACAAGGTAAACAAACACACAAACAATCTATAGAATGCCAAAATCTATAATGTTTCTAGGGTGCATTATGCTATGCTGTAAAAAATTAAAGTGGTGAGGTGCTGGATTGGTTATCTCTACAGTGATCTACATATGGTCTATCTGCCAACCTATCATCACTTCCTTCATTAAAATCCACAATGGTTCTGTCTTTCTGCTACCGGCTTACACAGGCAAGAGGCCGTGAAATGAGTGTAGTGTAGTAGTTAATTTTAATTCAGTTTTTAACATTTTGTCACGTTAAAAGAAGCATTCAAATCATACCCGTTTAGCAAGGTCGCTGAAAAAGACGCGAGCCAGGGCGGCAATCTGGGAATTATCATCAATAATGCATGTAGCTATCTCGCTGATTTGACCTTTGACCTTTATCATGTCGTTCAGTATGAGATGAGCAAGCACAAGCAGCGTGTTCTTGCGCACTGGCGTCGACTCATCACGCAATCTACCACCACACAAATGATGACTCGTCACGCAATCTACCACCACACAAATGATGACTCATCACGCAATCTACCACCACACAAATGACGACTCGTCACGCAAGCAATCTACCACCACACAAATGACGACTCGTCACGCAATCTACCACCACACAAATGACGACTCGTCACGCAATCTACCACCACACAAATGACGACCACCACACAAATGACGACTCGTCATTTGTGTGGTGGTAGATTGCGTGACGAGTCGTCATTTGTGTGGTGGTAGACTGCGTGACGAGTCGTCATTTGTGTGGTGGTAGACTGCGTGATGAGTCGTCATTTGTGTGGTGGTAGATTGCGTGACGAGTCTACCACCACACAAATGATGACTCATCACGCAATCTACCACCACACAAATGATGACTCATCACGCAATCTACCACCACACAAATGACGACTCATCACGCAATCTACCACCACACAAATGATGACTCATCACGCAATCTACCACCACACAAATGATGACTCATCACGCAATCTACCACCACACAAATGATGCAGCAGCGTTTTAACCACACACTTACATATACGACCATTTTATGGCCACGTTAGCAGCTAGCAGCTAGCAGTTACTAGAAGACTTTGTTGCAGCAAAGGTGTAGTGCCAGCAAACCACTGCTGACAGCAACTGATGTATTTAGAGTACGGAAAAGATGCTAGAATTCTTTGGCTCAAAGGTGTAACGGTAGACTATCTCTATCTCTACACCAGTCTTATCTCATCATGACAATCTACACAACTCGGCTGTTACGCCAAACTGCTTCTGGCAGCACCTAGAATGCACCATTTGCCTCGTGGCAACCACCGGACGTATTTCATATAATATTGCCACATTAACTGATATTTACATCATCCATCAAACAACAATTTCCACAGAAATAAACATCATCCAGTGTTAGTTGTTTAAAGCTGCTTTCATTATTTGCCTATATATATAACTGTCAATAAACAAGCTATTTAAAAAAATTAAAACTCATTCTTTTGTCTCTTACGCGCATAAAATAAAAAGCACAGACCTGGCATATATGTGTGCGGTCCAGGGTTCAATCATGTTGGGAAATCTGAACATGAGATCACCGAGAGCTACGACAGCATTGGCACGAACGACAGCGTTGGTCGACTTCTCAAGGACCGTGAACAACAACGGAAGATGCTTCTCACAGAACTCCGAACTACATCAACAACAGCAGCAGGCTGCGGCAGCTGATTAAACATCAATAATTATTTTTACACACAGAAATATACGCGCGAGTGAACTTATGGGTTCTAAAGCAGGTCTCTATGTAGTCTGAGTTGACAAACCTGACAACCATGAACTTGGTCAGTGCTAGCATTGCTGTTGAGTGAAGTTGTGCGTCGTTGTATTTTGATGGATTGCTGCAGACAGCAACAATCAGAGGCTGCAGCACGGCAAGCAGCGTGTCTGACCCTTACACACACACACACACACAC
>Ga0209782_1001310_pt1 | contig 12756 bp, 10 predicted proteins | sample WorMetmaBAHAMAS1_FD_187390 | JGI IMG/M metagenome (GOLD analysis project Ga0209782, IMG submission 187390) | Marine gutless worms symbiont microbial communities from Max Planck institute for Marine Microbiology, Germany - Inanidrilus... | ecosystem: Host-associated > Annelida > Digestive system... | reverse complement strand
GATGTCATCCACTACGAGAAAAAACAGCAAGCATTTTACTGCTAGACAGCCATGTGGCCATTAGTGCTGTCCAATTCTCTAAACCAAATTGTCTCATTTGTTGAAATGATTTATTAAAAAAATAGAAAGTTGTTTGCTCCATTCGATCAAAGAAGCAACCGTGACCTTTTTCAGACAGAAAACATGATATAAAGTTTGACCACATTTTATTTGCTCACAAATTTATACAATTTGCCAGTGATATAGTGTCCTGCTCTCGGTATCAATAAAGTGGTTGTCAGCTAAAACTTTTTTGCATACAGTTAATTTGTATCTGTCACATAACATCACTCTGTATTATTGATTGTTAACTTCACAGACACAGTCCCGTGATAAATGAAGGAATTACGTCGGCCAACATAAAAAGGGTCATGTCTAAAACAGCATTCCCACTCAAATGACAGAAGAAAGTTTCAGCACGTTTTAGTATTAAAACTACAATTAAAAAAAAACAAAAAAAACTCGGCAGATGCTTAGAGAGCTCAACATGCAGTGCTTAAAAATTTACATACTTATTACTCAAACAACTGACTGGAAACCATAACAACCTCACTCCATATTCCATTGAATTTGTAAACAAATGGGTTCCGAAAGTGACTCCACTTATCTTCCTCCATAGAATTCAGGATGACAGGATACTACAATCATGGTCAGTCTCAGCATCCAGATAGCCAAGACACCAACCTATCCTGACATGTGCTAATTTCCACTTTTTATTGCACTATGTGATCACAATCCACCAACATTACAGAAAGACAGACAGACGTCATGCCTTTAGCATAAATGCAACATGCTATAGCAGCACATCATGCTAATAATCATGATCTATTGTATCACCAATAACAATCTGTCAGTTCGTAGTTTATTGCAAAATTTGATGCAGTAAGTGCTATCTGAAATAGTTATTTTTTACTGCTGATTTTAGGTGATAAATGCATGTCTTCACTCTTCCACAAATTACACTGTGACTTGGTTTTTTAGGACCATTAGACCAAATGCAAGAGTTTTTTTCAGGACTTCCGGGCCTAAAAGATCAAAAGATAACATTGCTGAACTTTTCAAGCTCCATGGAAACCCGGTAAAAAGAACACATGCTCATGTTTTTACAGGGTTCCTTTAATAATTATACAAAAAAACTTTTAAATGCCTATTATATGCTGACTACACTGTTGGTCAGGTAAAGGAAAAGATATCTGGCATGCAAAAAAATCTCAGCCCATTAATCTCATATGCTAAGAATACTTAAAACAACTAGCCAAATGTATGGTCAGTATAAAAACATGGCCAATAAACAGAAGTACAGCAGGTCAAATTAACTTTGTTTAAAGACAAAGAGATGGCGTGTAGATACCTCCTGACGTTTGACATCAACATTCCAGAACACAACAACCGAATCATCACCGCTGGACAGCAGCTGTTTAGACTCGGCTGCATAGATGACGGACTGCACTCGATCTCTGGTTAGACACACAACAGCTGACTGTAGAACATCAATGTGTCCATTGTATACCAATTACCAAACAAGAGAACTCAACAGATGCTGAGATAGCACAATGTGTGGTTCTTAAAAATTTACATACTTATTACTCAGTATTTTTACACAGTGTAAATTAACCTATGCTGTGTTGTATAATTTTATTCATTTCAGTAGCTATTTACAGTTGACAGCTGAATCAGTCTACATTGTGTTCAAAACATCTTGTCTAACATAACTGGCAGCCATGTATTATTTCTTGCATTAGCATCTTCACTGGGTGCCAGTCTTGCATGTGTCAGCATCTTAACTGAAAATCTCAACTTGGCGTTCACTATCTAAAATAAATGATAAAAACTGCAGTATATCCACTGTGTTAACAGCCATGGATCAAAAACTGCCAAAATCATAAAAGGGGATATTACTCACCATCACATTGCCTACATGTCAACATTATGCTGAGTAATATCACCTATTTATGATTTTTGCAGTTTTCGACCCATGGCTGTTAACACAGTGGATAAACTGCAGTTTCTATCATTTATATTTGCTGTTTTATTATCAATTACAGTACATTTTACAGCACTTAGGCTGAGGAGGGCCATGCAGCATCAGCACACTAAAATTTTGTTGTAATCACTGCAAATTTTTTTGAGATATCATAATTTTTTCTATTGGCCACCATGTTAAATTTCGTTTGCTGAGGGGGTCCGGAGGGCCGAGGCTCGTCACCATGCCAAATTTTGTCAAAATCAGTTGTTCCATTGCAGAGATATTGCGATTTTGTTTATTTTTCAAGATGGCGGTGGCCGCCATCTTGGATTTTCAAATTTGTGAACTTTTATTGGATGACGGGTTTTAGAGAGTCAAGACAAATCACCATGCCAAATTTTATCAAAATCAGTCAATCTGTTGCTGAAATATTGAGATTTTTCAAGATGGCGGCCGTCCACCATCTTGGATTAATTTGGGGCATATGTGGACCACCCACAGAGAGTACTTGGTGGTCCCTATCACTGTGCGAATTTGGTTATGATCGATTCAGTAGTTTCGATAATATTAATGTTTCAATATTTGGTGTGTTTGGCTTGAAAATGCCTATTCACGCCCCCAAATTGGAGTTTTGGGGCTATTTGACCCCCTAAATGGGCCGCAATATCAACAAAAGCCAAAAAGGCACACCCTTGCCTGAGTCCACGTCATATAAGCCATCAAGCATGAAAATCTGGAGAGTGGTCTGACCTGTAAGTGAATTCACCCATTTGCTCAGTAACCTCCATGGATGGATTTCTAGCAAATTTTGCATAGCAGCAGAAGTCGTGGACATAATCACCTGTGACATATTTTTTGGCGATCGGTTAAGGGATGTTAATTCCGTGGGAGGGGTCGAAAATGGAGGGTTCCCATTGACTAAACCATTAGCTGTTAACACTCTGCTGATGCAACTGCGCAGCAAGTGATACTGTAATAAACACACGATATCCAGAACGTAGTAATCATTTTAAAAATGTAGACAACTCTTCTCTGGTGCATAATCTACCCATTTTCTCAAAGTTTTATGAAAATCCACTCACAAATTTTTCAGCTATATTATGAATGAACAATCCAATAAATAGGCAGACAGACGTACCAATGACAGTCACAGCAGACACCAAAAGCAACAGAGGCAGATTCCATTAACATATGAATTTCAATTTTTGTGCACCTATTAATTACTGTAATACTGATCTATATGCTGCAATTCTAAAAATTATGAATTTAAAATTGCGACATAACTCACTGAAGTCACCTTGTACTGTTTCTAAGATTTTACCACTTCTCTAAGATATGACACCGCCTGCATTTATCAACAGTCCTCCACACCAGCTACGACAGTTAAATTGATAACTCACTTCCATTAAGTTACACATAGCCTTAAACTGACCGGTGTCCTTGAAGTTCAAAAGCCGTTCCTCGCTGTCCGCCGATATCCCATACAACAACAACTTGGTCGAAGCTAGCAGAAAACAACAGGCTACGTTCGTAGTCCCACGAAAGACTTCGAATACTACCTGCAAGCATCATGACACATCATAACAGTTTACAAAACCACAGAAATGCAATGCTGGTAAAACTGTAACAGAAACAAAGATGTAATATAATGCTGATATGCCATGTACACAAATATAATGGATTTATTTTTAAATATATCACTGCAACAGTCGAGTTACAACCAACTATATAAACAAAAATTTGAAAAATCTACATGGCTGAAGAATATTTTGCAGTACTGATATGAAAACAAAATGTAATATAATATTTATTTATCAAATCTACAATTATTTCCTGAGGTAGTTGGTATGTGTAATGATGTGGATTTTATCCATACACTGAATAGTATTTAGCAAACACTAAATGTTCTGTCTATTTCTCTACAACTTTCAAATAATATAATATATTTCGATATGATAAACAAAACAATGTGGAATGACACAAAAAGCAAAAGCTAAAGAACATGAGTTGCCATACCGGTATGACCCTTAAGAACAGTCAACAGCTCAAAAGATGTTCGGCTAATTTTAAGTACTGAAATCTGTCCTGAATAGTCACCAACGAAGACACACAAGGACTGTGCGTCAAACCTAGTGCTATAGTCAAGGCTACGACCATACATAAGCACAGATCCACAACAGAACAACAATCCTTTGTCCAAGATTACCCAGGTGAGCCAGCACCAGAAAGATAAAACTGATCTCGATTTACTGAAGCAAGAGACAGTGAGTGGCACTGGCATCAGCTGGGCCATATGAATAGCCTGCTGCTCGCCTGAGACAGATAACCATGCAGCACTCAGATTTTTTTTTACATTTTACAGACCAGATGCCCTTTCTGTCGCCCAACCTTCAGCATCAAAGCGCTGAAGGCATACATACAAGTACACACCAGAAAACACTACATATCTCACAACAATCATAAATGTAATGTTATAAATTATATTAAGCTATAGCACACAGCAGGATGTTTCTAGCATTCTGAACTGAGGATAATTTAACACTGTGGACAAGGAAAACAAGAGAGTCTAGCACTGGCTAGCATGGCGCGAGATGATCCACCCGCAAGCAGCACGGCGCCCGCCAGCAACACGGCGGCCGCAATGCGTGGTAAAGTGGGATCGGAATTTGAAACCTAAATTAGCTATAATGCGCCAATGCACTTCCGTCACAGACAGACGCACAGACGGACACAGGCATCATAGCATAAGCGCGAGATGTATATATTACATCTCGCGCTAAAAATGGACAGCAGACATAAGAAGAAGCATAGCGTGAGATTAAGAGTCTATAAAAATGACCTGGGGTCACTCCATCAAAGTCCAGTGGCACAGTCCCTAGTCAGGATGTCAAGGGGCTAAGCCTCTTCACTGAAACTGATAGACAAATATGTCCCAATTTTCGGTATTTTTGACTCTTAATCACACTTGGTGGATTAAACACTCACACTGGTTTGGGATAATTCACAAAACATTGGGAATGTTAACCCTATGAAATGAGTTCCACTGATTGTTTTTTTTGTAAAAATGGTCTATTTTAACTTGAGACAAAATCCTGCTTTGTAACTGCTGAAGCAGCATAAATTTCTTACATGTCAGCCTGGATGTCTTCCTATCTCTAAATGAACACTATCAAAGGACTGAAGGAGTGCATTATCAGGAATCACTTTGTAAGTTATACTCTCTGTGTTACATTAGACATAGACATGCTAAAAATTATTGCCACAAACGGAAGGAGAATTGTAGAGTCAAATATTAGGCAAATGTGACAAATTTTAAGTCATTTCACAAACACCTGGCAGATAGACAATTAACAAAACATTAAGTAACAGACGAATACACATAAACAAACAATTGAATTTATTAAATAATATTATCTGGTTACACTCAAAACTCAAAACACCAGCCAAATAATTCAACAGATCTTTCAGCAACAGCTGCAAAGATACTGTAAGCAGGTGGTCCATGACGATGCCAGATAGCCTCCGAGTCTGCGGCCAGTCTGGGAACAATGCCACTCGAAGTACTTGTCTCGACTACAGCTGAGCACAAACTCATGAACTGGCGAAAACTGGACGCAAGTGACGCGGTCTTGATGGGCTGTAAACCAAACAAATATCACATCTTGTCTCACACCAACCAAAGACTACTGCATTGCCAACCAAATCGCAAATATAACCAGTCAATCATTTCACAACATACAGAAACAGTTACCATGCTGAAATAATGAAAGGAAAACACACACATATACAGAATTACAAAGGATGAGCTGATGCTGCTGTGTTGAAATGTTACCAGTATATAACGCAAGAATTATCTGCATTAAGTTTCTTGACACCACAAACTTTGCAATATTTAGTACTTATAAGTATTATATATCTATGTTTAAAGTTGTTATTATTATTACTCTTAATTTATGTAAAATAATAGAGAATTAATATATAAACCAATAACACAGACGTGTAATTAACTGGCAAAACACAGAATAAAACCAAGTGTTTTGCCTGCAATGCATAATACTAAATTTCACAACAAACACAAAAGGGCACGTTATGAAAAACAGAAAACGCACCAAAGTAGTCACGTATAAGAGATAGTTTATTGAAGTCTTCAGAAAGATGGAACTCCTGGAACCATACACACAAGTGCAACAGATTCCAATAATATCGATACATACAGTAAATGGGTGCCAGCATGGATATGATCCGAGTAATATCACTGATTTTTTGCACCAGTCAGCACTTACGATCTAAGGGGCAAACTGACATCAGTAAAATGTCCAATAAACCAATACATGTGTGTATGCCATACAAGCATCAAGCAAACAATGGACACATTATGAAACAAAAGTCGCATGAACACCAGCATGGCGAGCATGGCAAACAACATAATGCAATTGACCTGGTCTGCTGTAACAGTAAAAAAACTGCAGCTGCCACAAAATAACTATGCATGATAAATTTTCATTTCTGAAAGATTCTTAGCAACAACAGCATCAAATTCCAATGGAGACCTCTGCAAACAATTAATAAATGCTGTTGCCTGATTTTCTTTTGCAGTTTCACTAAAGAAAACAAATGACAACATCAGTACCACTCCAATGCTAGTAACAAATTTTTTTTATCTGTTTCAAAGTATTAAATCAACAAACAAAAACACAGCAATGGCAAATGTGGCAGTTTGGCTGCAATGTGCATTGCAAGATGTGTGCATCAGGATGCGGAACAGGATGCGTCGCCACCACAGACCCACTCATAACTACCACGTACAATCATTCAACCGTATTCGCCAGGTGGTACCGATGTGCACACCAATGTGCATCAGTACAATATTGTAAAAGTGAGCAAGCATATTTACTTTGAAGCAAACAACAAGTGAGTAAAAACAAAAGAAACATTACAAAGCATCGTAATCATATTTAGAACAGAAACTGAATCAAGAGGCACTAGGTTAGCTAGTAATTAAACAAATGGTTGTGAGGTCGGATGAAAAGGCAGTAACGTTAAGGATAAGCAAGTGGAGGAACAACCGATATCACTGGTGTTGCAACATGGAACACGTATCCAAAATGCAGATAAATGCAAAAGAATATGCCAAGCAATAACATCAGAATTACGAAGTTATGCAGGCTAGTGAGCCTCTAACCTTTATAGTTCCATTTCCGAGTCCAACAAGTAAGCGCTGAGCATCAGCAAAGAACTCCAAACAAGAGGCAACCGCTGCCAAATTAACAACACAATACAACATCAATCCAAAAATCAATCACAACAGCAACAGCAACTGTTTTATGGCTGTTATACAACTCAATCAGTACACAATAGTCTTATAGTAGTATATGCTTGTTAGCCTGAACCTCAGTTAAGAACTGGAGGATTATATTGGGAGAAAAGTGAGTAAAAGCAAAGTTGTAGGCTGATGATGGAAACTAGTGCACTTAGATATCGGAGAAGTCACTAGAGTTCGCCCTACAATGATACATACACCGTCTCCTTATCGTAAGTATAACAAAAACACGGACATCAAATGCCACTAAATTAAATAACAAGATTGCCCAAAGTAATCTGGGAACAGGCTGCATCGTCACCCTACTGTGAGATCCTCTCATAGCTACCACCCACAATCATTCATTCAACCATACTTGCCAGCTGGTGCCAATGTGCACACCCATCTAATACATGATTCACTGGGCCCACCTCACTCATCACCCCCGATAGCAGCTTGATTGGTTCACTCATTTTTGCAGGGCTGATGGTGCATTTTCCCTATGTTACATTGTGCCTCACTATTTCTCCACAAAATTTGCACCTTCCCATAAGGGAGCTAGACTCCCATCTAATACATCGTTTCTTTGGCCCACTCAACCCATCATCCCAAACAGCATCTCAATTAAGTCAGCTGTTTTTCCACAACACATTCATTACCAATGGACAGACTAAAAAAACAAACATGAAAATCGACCTGTACTAACAGGCAGTGTACAGTCATTACACTATATCTTAACTTCTTAAGTTAGTTAGTTGGTGTTTAACATCCCTTTTCAGCACAAATATGGCTATATCGGAGACGAAAGGTCAGGGGTGGAGAGCTATCCCTACCCAGTATAGGGAGGCCAGCGATATATTAACCTCAACCCTGACCGCCTTTTTGTTCAGCAGCCACCCAAAAAGGGAAAGGGATCGAGAGGCTCAGTGCAAATAACAGGGAGACACAACCTTCACAGCACAAGACAAAATTAAACAACAATAACACAAATCAACATTCATTCTTAACTAAAAATACATAGAACGCAAAATGAACACAAAACTGAAGCCATGTTTAGTCGCCTCCTACAACATCCGGCGTGGAAATCGAGCGAGGCTATTCTAAAGGAAAAGATACAGAAGTGAATAAGAAAGGAAAATATAAGCAAGAAAAAAGAAGCAAGTTACAAAAAGCAAAAGGAAGTAAGTAATAAGGGAAACACACATATAAACAATCTATATAGCGCCTAATTTACAATGTCTTCATTAGGCCCCGGCACCCGCACAGGGTACACTATATCTTAAAAAGAGATGCAGACCAGGGGCATTTCTAGCATCTAAAGACACCCGTTGCCATTGCCCTCCCTGCTCTCCAGTCCTCTCCTACCTTCTTCTCCCTCTCCTTCCCTTCTCTTCCTTCCTCTATCCCTCGTCTCTCTTCCCTTCCTTTCCCTTCACTCTACTCCCTTTAGAAGTAGACTCCCACATTGTGGCTAGGGGGGCAAAAAGCCTGTAGTACTATTACAAAATGGTGAATTGTCATGCAATGTGGAGTAGTAATTTCATTTTTTGTTTCTGTAATCCAAACGACCAGTTCACCATAATGTTGTACTAAAAAGGCATTGCCAAATGGCAACAGCGTGTATTTTGATGGCAGTTACAATACATTTTTCCACTCTTAAGCAGAGACCCGTGGCAAGCAGCCTGATACCCGTGGCCGTCACCCCCCATGCCACGAGCTAACAACTCCAGACTCTAATAATGGTAAGAATAACAATATTAACAAGAAGGCCTAGCAGTGGCTAGCATAGCGCGAGATGATCCCTCTACTCTTCCTGGTGATGATCCCTTCCCTCATGCCCACCCACATGCACCGTGATCACAATGCGCGATAAATTGGGATCAGAATTTGAAACCTAAATTAGCTATAATGCGCCAATGCACTTCCATCACAGACAGACGGACAGACAGATGGACACTGACATCGTAGCATAAGCGCGAGATGTATATATTACATCTCGTGCTAATAAAATTAAATAAGTACATCTTGCAGCGATAAATGACCATCCTAGATAAATATATGATTAGTGTATCGATCGACATCGACGTGAAAGAACAGTGGAAATTACTCATGAAATGAATAAGCTTTTAGCTGCATTATCAAAATGCTAGGTTTTTAACCAACTCGATGAAAACAAGTATTCTAGCAGTTGTATGAAATACAAATATGCTATTTTCATTTCTGCCAAACACCGACAATCCAACATACAACACAGATACAGGACCACAGCATATACCATGCTAGCATAGTGTTGCTTGATAAAAATCAAACACATCTGTAAAACTAAAAAAAAAAAAGTTAAAAACAGATAAAATAAGCTAACAAAGAGGTCAATAAGTCAGAAAAATACAGGCAACAGTACTGGCTTCACAACATCAATATTACATTAATTAATTTTTCTTACCAGGCATTGTATGGCAAATGCTCGGCCAATACTGACCGGTATTTCTTTTAATCCATACTCGAACCGTCCTGAAAAGTACAGCAATAAATGTAAAAAAACCTTGCATTTTAAAACACTGTGCTAGAAGCAAAATCACACATCTTCAACTGCAGAAATCATTTAGATCTGGATACACCATCCATACAAATTATTATGTGTAAAAACAGATTAACAAACTATTAACTGATCAACACTTACGAATATAAACATTATGTTAAAAACAGGACCAGAAAGCCAATGCTTATTTGATTATAATGCATATCTCCATGGCACTGGAAACCGCAGTATTATGTTAAAAGATTCATCTTATTAACACTTGTTATCTTAAAAGATTTTCTCGGATATAGAGGCCTTTAGAGGTCTGTTTCCATTACCTCTATGTGATGTGATGTGAATGTGACAGGAAAAATGAGCAATCAAGTGACTGATCCACAGTCGACGCTGTATATACTATCCAACTTTAGCCCCACGGGGGCTATTCCTGGATATATAACGGGAATTAGTTTATAATTTTAGTAATTTTTACGTGCATGTAGCTGTTGCCATTTTGTTTTTATACTTACAGTTTTATACTGCTCCCTACACCCCTCCCCCAGTATTTCGGCTAACACAGCTATAACCACCGGCAGAATTCTAATTCTACATAAAAGCAGAACCCCCTCGTTGGGCTAAAGATGGATTACTTGTTCAAGAATAATCAGCCAAACCTGTCATCGCTGACAGTTATAACGCCGTCTTCACGAGGAATGAACGCGGCGAAGTTGACGTCGGCGGTAAAACCTTCAATTTTGCTAAGTAATTCCGGTTTCCGTACTACTCCAGATTGTTCACGTTCAACTGGCTTGATTTCTGCCGCCATTCTCTCTGACTGTTACATATGTTTCGACACAAAAACCTGCAAAAACTAAAATCTAAAATATTTTACACAAAAATACATCAACCAACCATTTCCTGTTTACATTTTTCCTGTTACTAATAATACATCACAACAAACGGAAAACTAATGGGCACAGGCTATATTCGAGATGTATATGGGATCACATCATCACACAATGTTACCTGCCACCCGGCAGAGGTGACATTCCGATTAGTCTACCCCAACCAATGAAGGCTGGTACACGATTTAGCGACCCCAGAGGGATGCAAGGCTGAGTTGACCTAGTTGGCTTGGTTACATACCAAAGTGATATACCCGCTTATGTCAGTGGCCGTCTGTCTGTCCGTCTGTCCGTGACGGAAGTGCATTGGCGCAGCCTAGCTATTTTTAGATTTCAAATTCCGATCCAAATTTACCGCGCCTTGTGGTTGCCAGGAGAGGTAATCTAAACAACAACATCTCGCACTATGCTAGCTACTGCTAGGCCCTCTTGTTGTGATTTGTGAATCCGAAGGTTTTCTTTGCAAGAGAGTGACCCACAGTTAGGCCTAAACATTAGTAGGTCGCGGCCTAGCTATTCTTATTAGGCTACTGGTCGAGTTCCCTAGGCGTTCTATTGGCCTGCCTAGCTGTACTGACAGCTGGTAACGAGCGTCACGTGTATTGTGTAAAAATGGCTGACAAGATAAATATGCGGCTGCCGTTTTGAATGATCGGTCAGGTGGGCCCAATGAATATTGTGTTAGCCTATATGGGGCCTTAGGCCCTCCCATATGGGAAGTGGCAACCTTTGGGGAAATATGCATCGCAATGTAACGTAGCATAGGCCTAGGCCCTATAAACCCATTGAAATTATAGCAACTGTGCTAAAAACGGCTAAACCTATGGAGATGCCGTTTGCATTGGTGGGTGAGGGCCATGGGCCCAAGGAATTGTGTAGTAAATTGGGCGTGCACATTGGCGTCACGTGGGAATTATAGTTGAATGATTATATGTGGTTGCTCTATCACCGGGGACATATTAGGCTAGGCGGGAAAGAGCGATGTTCTACATCATCATCATCATAAAATTCTTTAATAAAAAAAGTTGTCTAACGCAACTTCACAAACGGTGAAGAGAATGGAGTACAGATTATAGTCAATAACAATAATACAGCACGACCAGCATTCGTTTTATTAGCGCGAGATGTAATATACACATCTCGCACTTATGCTACGATGTCAGTGTCCGTCTGTCTGTCTGTCTGTCCGTCTGTCTGTGATGGAAGTGCATTGCTCGCGCTATGCTAACCACTGCTATAGGCCCTTTTGTTGACCACCTCTCGATGACAATAACAATAGTTACACACCAACGCTGGAGTCAGTCTGCACTGACCTCTGGCTGGGGACACGTCTCTAGGCGGGGGCCGTGTCCACCGCTAGGGCTAGTCAGTGCGCAGCCCGGGAATGTTGGGATAGCTGATGGCCGCGCCGTTGGCGCGGGTCACCGTCAGCAGTGGCGTGGGGCGGTCGCTTCAGGGAGGTGGGGTGATTTACCGGCGTATGTATTACATACGGGTGACTGTTGATCTGTTAAAGATTCAAAGATGAGGCCGCCTCTTGGAGTCAACGACGTCGTCGGACCTGCTTGACGACGGGGCGCGGTCGGGATCAAATTTGGGCCCGCGACATTCCTAGATCTGTCCCCCTTACAGCTATGGCGATGGATTAGCTGTCGTGCATGCACCACGGGTGGCGTAGTGGTGATGCAGCCTGTTCCCAAATTACTTTGGGTATCCTATTGTTATCGACCGCGTGGCAGGGGAGATAAAACTTTCGGTAGCGTCTGTGTGTGTGTCCGTCCGTTTGCCTGTGGTCGCTCTCCTGTTTGAACCGTTTGACCCTTGATCTTGATTTTTGGCATGAGGTTTGACTTTGACCTTGGCTAGCCTGGGATTGTAGGTCAAGGTCGTAGGTCAAAGGTCAAGGTCAATCAGTGAAAATTGTTTACGCTCTCCCGTTGAACCAGTGGTGCGGAGCAGGTCGATATTAGGACTCGTCTTGCCGAGTTCAGCCAATGGTAATTGCGAATGACCATTACCAGTCCATTGGAAT
>Ga0209782_1001309_pt1 | contig 12757 bp, 6 predicted proteins | sample WorMetmaBAHAMAS1_FD_187390 | JGI IMG/M metagenome (GOLD analysis project Ga0209782, IMG submission 187390) | Marine gutless worms symbiont microbial communities from Max Planck institute for Marine Microbiology, Germany - Inanidrilus... | ecosystem: Host-associated > Annelida > Digestive system >... | reverse complement strand
TATATATATATATATATATGTATGTATGTATGTATATGGTGCAACGTGGCCAACATTTCCCATCCTCCACCGAGAATTGAAGACATTATACTACCACCTGTGTGATCAGGCACACTCGTGTTGGTCATCAGCTCTAAACTATAAGAAGGTGTAGACATCAAAATCAAACTTCTAAACTGAACTGAATTGCACTGAATTGGGTAGCTTAATTTGAAGGACACAATGCACATTTGATGCAGTTTTGCAATGATGGCAAAAATTTAAGCACTGAAAATTAGGATCTTTTTTCCCTCGTTCACACAATTTAGCACCACCACCCACTGCCACTGCTTGTTTACAGTACTTAAGAGAACTTGAGAGATGTATTGCAGACTCTGGAATATTTAAAATTTCGTGAAGGTCTTCTGTGGCATAATTCAGATATGTTTTTGTTTGTTTTCAATATGGTTGACACTTGTTATTTCAGAACGATTATTATGTTATTCCTTATATTTATATGCAGAAATACAAATGTATAGAATGTGTGATGATTACATGCAGTATATCAAGTGTAGCAAGTGGAAGTGTTGCTAACACTTGCAGATTCAGGAAACTAAAGACAAAAGTGTAACCTGTGTATGTATATATTTGGCCATATAGAGGTCGCCACTCTCGTTTAAAATAATAAAATTCACTAGTGTCTGGCAGACATTCTTATATAAGTGCACTAAAATGCTTTCATGAATCCGTTGAGGAAGTACATGTACGTGCAACAAATAACACGTGCAGTTTTTCAAAAGAGAAGAAATACAATTTATTCCTGCAGAGATTTTTTAAAGAAAAAATTGGACTGTACAGGGTACACAGAGCTGGATGTATGAGCAAGAAATATTTTAAGTAAAGCTGATAAATTCTAGCATATTTTGGGGACTGCTTTTGAAGTCGGTTGGCACACTGGATGCAATTGTCACTGTTCTGGAACTTCTGGGAAGTATTAACAATAAGTTCTTTTTATCCGACAAAACAAAGTGATCTCAGATGAATCATATTAGGCAAAAGATAAGTAAAGCTGCATTTGCATGGGAGCGGATCACAATGGGTGCCGTTCTGTGGCTGCGCGTTGTCTTACATGTTTCAATTTTTAGCTGTTAAAATAACCAGTTTTTATACAATACAATATAATGTTCGTTTATTAATAGGCTTGACATAACGCAGGCCAACAACAATGAGAGAACATGAGTAGAACTAGAGTTAATAAGTGTTCTTGTACAGCAAGCGTATCAGAAAGTTACAATTAGACAACTGCGTCTTATGCTCAGGCAGTTGGAGAGAGTGTGGTCGTTGTCGGAAGTTGTATCGTTGTGACGCGGCAGATAACGGCGGTAACAGAGCGTGTAGCACGTGGTTCGACCAGAGACGCGCCTTGCTGAATAACTCATCGCCCACAGTGTCGCACATGTCTCCGAACGTCGGTGCATCCGGCGGATAGTAGTACCCAAGGCGCGTGATGTAATATATACAATCAATCAAAAGCTTTAATTTCAGTCGGGCATAACGTGACTGATTACAGACTTTTACAGTATAAGAATGCAATAAAAATATAAGAATGTCAATGTCATCTCAACAACAACATCTTGCGCTATGCTAGCCACTGCTAGGCCCTCTTGTTATTACTACTAGTCATTTCTCACGTCATGTGCAAATCTGACACGTGCACCATGACGATGTGAAGGGGTAGCCTAGTTCTAGCACCTCCGCTTGGGGAGCATGGGTCTCTATAAAGGGGTGTGGGTGGTCACCGGAAAAAATTGTCAATCATATGTACGAGACAAACAGCTCTTGGAAACTACATTTTTACGAGAAAGTTTATAAATTTTGTGCATTCGTATTATTATAACATTAAGTGTCCAGGCCTGGCCCAAATATCTAAATGATAATCACTTGACATCTGCTTGAGTGGCACACAATCATACCTGTATTCTATTCTTACTTACTGCTAGTGCAGGTTGTTGAATATTTAACCGGAAGTGCACCGTGTTGTGTTTATCAGTGGTGTTTATCGTTTCAAGTATTGTAAATAACTTCTGTACGTATTATTTCAACGACATGCAATAGTTGACGACGTCGATATTGCGTTCATGTGGAGTCCACTGTGACCCGAAATAGCGAAAATGTTGTCAAACGTACCAAAGACTAGCGTAACTGCGTCTACTGCCAAGGAGACGGACGATGACGACCCAAGAGACGATGACACCGAACTGGTCTATTATTGGCAGCTGCCAAGAGCGTTTACTGAAAGTCGCCACACCGAGAAAATAGCGGCGTTTCAAACTGCTGCGCAACCTTGGCGCATGAAAGAAAGGGTATGAGTAATCAAATGGCGTTAAAGTCAACTAATAATCACATGTTTATTGTCTATGCAGAAAAAGATATTAGCAAATGCATTTTGTCAGTACTGTCTCTCCTGAGAATCGGTCTGCTGCCGTTGAGTAATTTTTTTGAAATAGAGTGGGTCTGTACTGTGTACAGTCGAACCGTGCTGCCTTGCACACGATAAATAGCACTAACTGACTGTTATTTGTCATACGTGTGCACTGTGAATATAATTATCAAATAAATTAAGTGCCGTTAGTTAGTGGGCATACTTTAAATAAATTTATAAGATTGCAGAAGTATGTTATAGTGTATCATATTTATCTACACATCATAATGTTTGCACATGAGGGATGAATGCTAGCATTTCTCGGCAATATTTTGTCAACAAGTCACAGAGATAAAGCACATATCAGAGAATTGATGTTAAATTATAATTTTATGTCACGACACAGATCTTGGTACTGATTTTGGACTGCATCCGGTCCACTGTAGATCAACTAGGTACCGGTCCATTTGACGTTGGCCCATGGTTATCAAAATGTGAGCGGTTGCTTTTCGTGCTGAATTTGGTCAGTACCTTGATACACTGATGTTGGTGCCATCAATCACACTACTACAGGATTGGATTACCAACTAATTAACTACTGACTCAGCCATTCCAGGCAACATAAAATTACTGAATTGGTCTGGTCCAGTTTTCTGTGGATCGTTCTAACTCTACTAAATATGAAGTTATATGCACAAAAAATAATTACAGGTCCTTAGGCAGTATAGAAATTACATGATTAATTTTTGTAATCAGGTTCTTGCGGGTACACAGAAGCCATACCTTGTAAACAAATGCTGCTGCAGAGTGGAGACTTGTAGCACAGTTATGACAATGCATGGACAAAGTAAACTTGCTCGTAAAGTGTGAACACCCTTCTTGTCTGCTAAATTATATGAAGAATAATTTGACAAAGCCTGCCTTTCATTGGCATAAGGTCTGCATAGCGCATGGGGCACAGAGATAGTAGATAGCTGACACAGTAATTGAAGGCTTGTTATGCACTCATTCTCAGTGTTTTTCTTAAGTTGATCAAAGTTGGTCATGCTTATAACAGTGCAGTAACATGTAACTTACAGATTGTTCATGGTAATAAAAAGTTGGTAATATCATTTCTTTTACTTGATTAGAGTAATATAGTACTCTTACATAAAATACATTTTGTATGGAAAGTGGGATTCTAGCTGTTGTCATTAATTTTTACTTTTGTTGATAATTTTCTAGGATAGTTCCTAAATTTCGTAACTTTTACATTGCAGAAATATTGTGTCAGGTGTCAAGGTCTTTAATTTTTTTTAAATAATCAGTGCAGTTTGTTGAATATTTAACTGGAAACTTGTGTGAGTTGCATGTCATGTTTATGGTTTGAAATTCAGTAAATAATTGATAAACACTCATATCTTGAGTATTCTGTAGATTTGTGGTGCACTGATGGTGCTGTTATGCAGATGAAAACAGTTAGTGTTGCCCTGGTGCTGTGCCTAAACGTCGGAGTTGATCCACCAGACGTTGTGAAGATTAGTCCGTGTGCTCGTTTGGAATGCTGGGTCGGTACGTTTGCCACTATTTTTTTTATCTGAGTTATCATTGTTGCCAGAAGTTGTCATTCTAACAGGTATTTAATTTGTTAACTAATGACTAGAATTGGAACTATGTTTGGTGTTGTTACGGTATCCGAACCAGAAACCGAAACCTAGGTCTTTTCCTGAGTCCATACAAGTTCAAATTTAAACTATAGGCTTAGATTTTTTACAGAAACTTACAGTTTTCTGTCGATCAGTGCTAATATTGTACAGAATTGTACAAAATTTACACAAGCAAATGTTTCTGTGAATGATAGAAGTTACGTCACTTTGGTCTTGCCATAACCAGCACAAAGTTCCCAGTTCTGTGGTTTCCCACCTAATTGGGCTATTTAAGACCTTGTCTGTGGAAAAAGTAGCATCCTGCAAGTTGCACACACTTAGGCTCGTTTCGGGAGTCTGTTGGGTGGAAATTTCTACATTGGCTTGGCAACAACTAAACAACAATAAAATGGCGGTTGATGTAAACTACCTAAAAACATGTTTGTTTTAACGTTTAACGTTCTTTAATTGGCATACTTGTTAATTTGTAGCATTTATTCTTGTAACGGACTACTGGACCAGTTTGCAGTTTGTTACCTTTTGATCTAGTGTGGGTCATTCGGAACAACTGAAACCAAATCCGAAACCATGTTTTTTTACCCCGAAACCTGCCGAAACCGACTGTAGACAAACCTTTGGGAACTATAACAACACTAACTGTGATTACTGGATACATAGTATGTCTGACAATAGGGACCAGGGTACCAGAAGTTAAAAAGTAAAATTGACATTAAAAATAAAATCTGAATACCTTTTAGTGGAGAAAAGCTATTTCAGTCTTTGTGTCTGCAGATAAGATAAGACTATAATGATGTTAATATTTTATGTTGTGAATTTGGCTATTATTGTGTCTCTACTGCAAGTTTTTGAAAGGATTTTATTACTTGGTGGTAATTTTTTTATTGTTTATAGTGCTGTGGTTATTGTTTGTTCTTCTTATGCAGTATCATGGAGGGACCGATTGTTAATGTTAGATCCGCTGATGTATGTTGATCCATTTGCGGCAAACAACCAGAAGGCGGTGGAAGTAGTCGGAGCAAACCTTCAACATCAGTATGAGCGATGGCAGCCGCGAGCTCGCTACAAGCTCAGTCTTGATCCGACCGTGGACGACGTCCGCAAGCTCTGCAGCAGCCTGCGACGTAATGCGAAGGACGAGCGAGTTCTCTTTCACTACAACGGCCACGGTGTACCGCGGCCTACGACTAATGGTGAAATATGGGTTTTTAATAAGGTTTGTGTTTTTGGCACTTTGACATCATTGGCTGCACGTTAGGAAAAGCACTAAATTAACGATAAAAGAACTATGTTGTTGGCTGCCAACTTAGTTGGATGTTTATGAGAGAAATGTCGTCTGTGTAGTAGATGATATATATTTCATTATCATCAGTGTTGTGTTGATTTTCAAGCTTTGTTCTTCAACAGATAACTGTCGGCTTTTGTTGTTGTATTTTACAACTGGCCATCTTTACATGTATGTAATGTGCAAAACATTACAAACACAAACTTATTCATTGTACTACTATATATTTTTTGTGTGACTTTTTGATAACAGCATTATTTTACAGCGAATGAGTATTGTTGATAACCAAGTCAATTACAAGAGGTAGATTATGTGTCATGTTATATCAACAGACAAGTTGCATGTTGTGTGCTGTTTCTTTGTAGCACTTTACGCAGTATATTCCTCTTGCTGTCTGTGAGCTGCATATGTGGATGGGAAGTCCATCCATATATGTGTTTGACTGTTCCAATGCTGGATGCATTGTCGACTACATGCGGAAAAATGTGCCATCACTTCGTGACCAACAAGATTTGGTAAATGTACAGCTAGTGTTGATGCTAATAGGTAGTGATTGTGAGTTATTTTGAAAAATTTGGAATGTTTGTTTTGAAATGCATGGGTCATGTTGGTGAAAGTAAAGTCTGCAGTGAGAGTTGTGCATGGGGTTAAAAGCCAGTTTGTCTTATGTCAGAAATAGATTGTTTTGCAAGATGATAATGGTTCAGTCATACGGAGTATATTAATTCTGAAAAAAACTACACAAAATGGCACAAATCTATGTAAAAATGCAGCCAATCCTTAGCACCTATAACTCCCACGATTATTTTCAAACAAAGTGATGTTTTTATTTTACTGTGAAACACAACTGCGATTTTGTCACATAACTTTAACGTGCAGCCTTGTCGCCGGACAAAGTCACAGCATGCGATAGTGAAGTTGCACGCTGCGACTTTGTCGTCGCATAAACAAACGAAACAAACATTTCATCAAAGAAAAGACGTAATTTGACACTGTGATCTACAACTATAAAAACACATCACTTATTACACCGTAGATATGAAGTAATTAGAAGTGGTTTGTTTATGCGACAAAGTCGCCAGATGTGACATCACATCACACTAATGGAACGTCCAGTTATGGCTTAGGTCTAAAACAGCCGCTACTACTGTTACTGTTTGGTTTGATTCATCTAGGCTAACGTTTTCATGGTTACAATAGGTTGGGTCAGTTATCCATTTAGAGATGAGTGGAACTCCTCCAGACTTATGAATATAAAGTAATGTGTGAAATGTCAACGTGTTTTTGAGTCATTTTATATTATTTACAGGGTTCCCACCCATCATTGAAAGTCCTTGAAGTACTTTAATTTTTTCCCCTAAATTCAAGGCCTTGAAAGTACTTGAAAAGAGGACGGATGTTTGTAAGTCCCTAAATTTCATTCAACGAGTCCTTGTAAGTCCTTGAATTTACCACAAGGTCAAACTGCGCAATCACCAAATTCATTAGACAGCATTTGTATAGAACTGGAATGCATATTCTTTTACTTACTGAAAAATTATTGATTGGGCTACTGTTTTATTACATAATAACTGTAGTCATCACAGAAATATATATTAAATATTGCTGTTCTACTGCACATACTGTAAACTTTCATCGAGAATTGGTCCTTGAAAATGCAACTTGAGGGTCCTTGAAAGTCCTTGAAAAGTTCTTGAATTTCAACATCAAAAGATAGTGGGAACCCTGTATTTAGCTGATTGATTTAGCTAAGATTGTGACATAGAATGGGTCATTTCAGAGAAGTTTTCTTTCTTAGGGAAAAGTGCTACTGATTATGTTTATAGTGTGATTGTCATGTTAATTCAACTGCAGTGGAGCATGCAGTGACTGTGTTACATGTGTGAATGCGTGTGTTGAAAGACAAACGAAGGGTCACGTATTTGCAATGGCGGCGTCGACGACCGGTCACTGAACTGCAGTCTGAATTCATCTAGCGACTGTATTCAGCTGGCCGCATGTGAGGTCGGCGAATTGCTGCCGATGAACCCCGAGCTGCCTGCTGACATCTTTACGTCATGTCTTACTACGCCGATTAAAGTTGCTCTCAGATGGTCTGTAACTCGTAGTAATCTCTAGCTCCATTGTCCAATGCCACTCGTTTTAGAGATTTTCTATAAGTATCGCAGCCATGTTTAGGTGGTGATGCTATAACAAGTTGACTATCATAGTATTACACATGATATGGTACGGAGACGGTGTAGGTAACACTGCTAAGTTAGACTAATGCAGGTGCACTAGGTGCCATCATCAGCGGCATGCTCAAATGTTGCTGCTGCAGTAAAACTGTACAGTCCGGTTCTGAGCTGACCTGTACAATGGCTGTAAACGTTTGTATCTACTCTCTTATGTGATATGCCAGCCGTAATCTACGACAGATAAGAAAATGAAGGCCAGTCATTCAGTTTCCATTTTCAGTGTTATTCTGGGTTGTCTGCCCAACCAACAGTGTAAAAGTACTGACATAAACTGAATACTCTGATTACAGCCAGGATAAATCGTTAACTTGTCTCGTTCTTTCATTCTCGTCTGTTCCAGAAATTGACTTCTGCGGGTTGGATCGCTGTATTCTTTACCCCAGGTGTCTCATTTCAGTATCCACGTAGCAATGGCTAATTTTACAGGCAACCGTGATCATGTCCTGTAATGTTTTGTTACTGCATGCAACTTTGTAAAGAACAGTTCTATGTGCAGTGCGTGTGTGATATATATGGATGACGGCATACTTGTGTTGCGTGTATTTTGTGTTAATAAACCGTTGATGTTTGTAGGTTTGTCTTGCAGAATGCTTCTCGGCTTGTACCATCTATTACGATCGACGTTGTTGATAAGTACGTATGAATTTTAATAAAACGATAATCATTTGGTTCATTTGTCTCTGTTAGTTTGATTCTGTTGATACTATAGCCCCGGGGGGGAGTGACCCTAACAGAGTGTGTCCAGTAGGTGTGTTTGCTAGTAGACATGGTAGTCGCATGACCTCGTATACCAAAAAAACCACCGGAATCTGACACCGTTGGTTTTAGGCAGATTGAATGGTAAACCAGGTCATATAAATTATTGCATATAAGGAAAGTAGGGGCGTGACGTTACAACATTAAACGCCACACCCTGTTGGGTTTTTGTAGGCATCCAAAAACAGCCCTTGTATTCGGTTTTGGCAGTGGAGAGCCGTTGTAAAGTGAGCAACACTCATTCTATCAGGATTCTGGATGAAGAAGGGTTGATGCTTAACCACGGGTTTGGGCCAATATTTTGTGTTTTTTTACAGTGCTTTGACAGTAGGAAGGAAGTCGGGCTTATAAAAATACCACCAGTACCACTTATTTGCATAGGATCTCTCTGGAACAAGTGTATGAAAAAAGCCAAGGGGAGGGAACCCAGTGACCCAGTTTCACCTGAAAAATGGCTATTAAAATGTAAATTACACTATTCCAGTCTAATCTACTGTGCAGCAGCCAGGCTATTAAATCTATAATATTTACAATATAGTTTTTTTTCCTTAAACTCGCAATATGACCTAAATTGTGTTAAAAGCGCCATTAAACCCCAATCAGCCAACCAGCCATCAACATACTTTATTGCACATTGTCCATTGGTCTTTGTTGAATCACCTCTTCAGGGTTTGTTTCCAAAGTGGCTGAGCACTGTTGCTTGAAAATTGGGTGACAGCTCTGTGTGAATGGAAGATACAGTTAGATATACTGGCTGGGGAGTGTGTGTGCTGTAGATATCTTGCCCGATGCAGTGTGTGTTTTGTGCAGGGTTCAAGGACTATTGAACGACCGTCGCACCATGCTCGGAGAGCTCAACTGGATATTTACGGCCATCACAGACACAGTTGCATGGAATGTTCTCTCACGAGGTACGCTACGTTTCACTGACAGCAGATTCTTGTGCTGTGATTTCTGTGCAACTTGTCTCTCTTAGGTCCGGTTTTTCCACAGCAAATTAATCTCCCGTTAATTTAATCCGGCATTAAATCCGGCAGATAATGATCAATTTACCGGATTAAATTAATGGGAGATTAATTTGCTGTGGAAAAACCGGACCTCAGAGTTATAATAATCGATGAAATTCAGTTGCATTTCTGCACTTTTAGACTGTTGGATGGATGGGTGGGCGGACTCATGCATGCGCTCCGATTGTAAAAATTGTCGCATTTAATTTCAAGCCAGATATCACGCAAGTCAACTAACTGTGGATTTAACCTAATTGTTAATAATGATTATTTTGTGTCGTAATAATTTTAGCTTTATTTGATGATATTTTTGTTGATTTACATTTGTTTTTGAGTACCAACAGTAGGTGATTGGCTGGGAGAAAATGTCTCCAGAATGACCTGTTTTATGTCAAGTGAGATGTTTAACTCTTTATCAGTAAGTCGGTCGACTGATATGCAGTAGGTTGGGTGTCTTAGTATTAAAAATCTTGATGCAGCGATGTCTGAAAGGCCTTGAGATAACCCAGTAGTAGTTATTAGCTAGTAGTTGATTCAAACATACATGGTCAGTCTGCTTTATCACTCACAACATTTCGCCAAAAGCTGAAAACTCATTTATTGCAGCAATCCTACCTAGACGTTATTATATAACTGCGTCGCCATAGTTGTCCTTGAAGTTACTTTTCACTTAGGCCACTATAAATAGATTTCTAATGTAACGTAATGTAATGGTCACATATTTGTAGCATGCAGATTTTATTCTGCCGTCCATTTTGACACAGTATTAAAAACCACTTAACAGTTGGAAGCTCTACATTAGTGTTCATTGGAGCCTTACTAAAAGTTTTGTAGCAAATAAGAGTACTCTATGTGAACACAGCCTCTCATTTTGGAACCTTGAAGTTCATTATCTAGCTCCTGTACTCAGTTTTCCGCCTGCAGCAGATGCCAGTGGCGACCGCCATGCAGAGAGTTCTGTGTCATTGTAGATCTATTTCAGAAGTTGTTCCGTCAAGATCTGCTAGTCGCCAGTCTGTTCCGTAATTTCCTGCTGGCCGAGCGAATCATGCGGTCGTATAACTGTACACCTGTGTCGAGCCCCAAACTTCCGCCGACGTTTCAGCATCCGATGTGGTCTGCACTTGTTCTTTTTTACTTGAAATTATGACCAGGCACAGAGAGAGGCTTTCAAGAGCCCGCCATCCCAAAATCACAGATCCTTATGTAATGCGTAGGACGTATATCCATTTTAACGATGTATACTGTGTTTGAGTGGTTGTCAGCACGAGCTGGGGTAGAGTTTCCTGTCTGATCAGCTAATTCACATGGAGATCGTCAGAAAGTTAATGTTTTTGGATTTGCGATTAAATTTTGGAATCAAGTATCTATCCTGTATTGTCTGTGACTATTACAATCTCTCATTAGAACCTTACAACAGTATAGGAATGTATGTATTTATGTATGTTTTGCAGTAAAGTTTGGTCAGACTTATAGTACTTAATAGGGGCAATAAATATACCAGACCTAATCACATATGCAGCAAAATTGACTGATGTGCAGATTAACAGAAATTGACCTTGATGGTATTGAAAATTGCTTAACCGTAAAGTTAGTCACCCGAATAAAAAAAATATTAAGTAGTGGATTTTGTTACATAAATGAAAATGTTACATCATCAGCTGACATACAGAACTTAAAATCCAATGACACAATGTGAAAATTAAAACGAAAACAGAAAATGATTAGCGCGATCAAACTGAACGAAGTGCTAACTGATGCAGGGGACTATGTAGACCAACAGATAGTGTCCGGTTTCTGTGATAGGCAAGCCTGGGATCTGACGCTGGATCACTGCCTTTCCCAGCTGCCGAGAGTAATTGAGGACAACTCGTCATTTGAACACAGTCCGTTCTTCGCCGAGCAGCTGACTGCGTTTCAGGTCTGGCTGTCGTACGGCAGTGAAAAACGCAGCCCGCCAGAACAACTTCCCATCGTTTTGCAGGTAACAGTTGGCCACTGATTCATTTGTCGTTTGTTATACTTGTTTTTCACTGAATTAGCCCATTCTGAACTATTAACCGGACTTCAATTAGTTAACCATGATGTTATGCAGCGTACATCGACCAGCCAAACCAAAACAGTGACAACATCTAGAACATTATAAAGCATAACCATGTTGACTAACGTTTAGCCACTTTCAACCAACCTTGAAATCCAGTTACAAAATCCTTTTTGTGGTTGACTTATTTGTCTGATTATCTGGCACATGTGGCAGTATAGGCAGTTAACCCGGTTAATAGGTCAGCCACAACAGATCCAGGTTGAGAATATTACAGAATGGGTCTATAGTGCACACTGAGCCTAACTGCCTTAGAGGTGAAGTATTGTAGACGTGCACGAGTCACTCATTAGTTCTTCTTATTTCTGATGCCTTTGTTTGTTTTATAAATAAGTATTAATAAGTTGCGTATTTTGGCCGGGTACACAGGGCTCATAGCATTGCTTGAGAAATCCCTGAAAATGTAGAATCGGTAAGCATGTGTTCACGCCAGCTGGTCGATATTACTGATGGCGGGAGACAACTAAGCCGTGTTCATGTATTATGTCTGTGTCTAGGTGTTGCTGAGCCAAGTCCACAGACAAAGAGCACTTGAGTTACTGGGACGGTTTCTTGATCTCGGACCGTGGGCCGTCAACTTGGTAAAATACTACAGTCTGTGTGAATGAATTTTACCAATAATAATCATGTCAGACTTCCGTGTGCCGGTGACGATGCTTGCAGCTGCATTCAGCGCACGTTATAACTTTTCCATGTGTGGTGAATTATAGTCGACGCTGATGCCACAAATCTTGTCAATTAGATTGCTGTTGTCAGACGTATCAGTCACATTTATTGCTGTTATTATTCTTAGTAGCCGAGGCAATAGTGTATTTATAAGGAGCCATTTACATGTGTGGTGTGAACATTATCAGTGCTTTCTGTGAGATCGATTATCGTGGACACTCAAATGGTACGCTGCATGCTCATGTCGATATACATGTGTCTGTGCAGATACATGCATACTATGAACAGGCCTTTACACCTTTATATGTGTCTTTGTGGTGTAACGGATATGGTGTTGGATTGCGACTCAAGAGGTTGTGACTTCCAGCCGTTCCACTGCTAGGCAGTGACTTTGGCCAAGTTGTTCACACACGTGCCTCTGTCACCAAGCACCATTGTTAGGTAGCAGTCGTAGGGCTGCGATGTCCTGCAGCTGGGAAGGTAACCGTAGGTCTGGCGTCGCACTGGCCACGTGTCACAGACGTAGGGCCCGTTGCACCATCCATACTTAACTTAAGTAGCCCTTAAATCTCCAATTAACTCGGACTTAAGTGGAGATTAGTATAAAAACGCGTTGCACCATCGCCACTTAACTGCTAATTGAATGGAGATATAATTGGCG
>Ga0209782_1001308_pt1 | contig 12758 bp, 9 predicted proteins | sample WorMetmaBAHAMAS1_FD_187390 | JGI IMG/M metagenome (GOLD analysis project Ga0209782, IMG submission 187390) | Marine gutless worms symbiont microbial communities from Max Planck institute for Marine Microbiology, Germany - Inanidrilus... | ecosystem: Host-associated > Annelida > Digestive system >... | reverse complement strand
TGCTAGAACCACCCCTGGGTTTTTTCTTACAGTCTGGGGGCTCGCACAAGAATTTAACCTGCATGGTTTTTAGACCATTTGTAGCCTGCAGTGTAAAGACGTTAAAAGATAGTTTCTTTTAGTTCTATTAAAACAACCAGCACTGTTGGGTACACAAGTCTCAAGTACAAGCTACTGGACTCCCAAGTACAAGTATAGAGTAGGCCAAAAATGGACTGTTTTTGAGAGTTGATACCTTTTGAGAAGTTTAATGTGAGATGGGTGTGTAATATGTCATTGAAAATTTCCAAATTTTGTCTAGAAAAAAACATAAAACTTGAATGTCAGTGCATTTAAATATTCTGTTAATCTGTTTTGCATAAATCTTCACTACATGTCTGCCAAGCGTCTGCTGAAGGGATGTAAACACTTCTCTCAGAGCTTTATGGTTTTTGTTACTGTTTCAAAACTTGGTAAAATCGACCTTGACCAGGATCTAAAATAAATAGTTCTTGTTACTGTGATCATGTACTCAAACAAGGATTACCGCTGGAAAATTTGCCTTTTATCGAACAATGACTTCCTGTTTCAGCAGGACGGAGCACCATACTCTGTGTGCAGATGATCGTTGCTTTTACTTTCACTGCATGGTAGATTTAAAAATTGGGTAAAATCTGTGCATTTCTGTCAAATTCAGCATATTTTCATGTGTGGTGTTTATGCAAACTAGCCAAAGAATATTTAAATACACTCACATGCAAGTTTTATACTTTTTCTAGACAAAATTTTTGACATATCACATGCCTTTCTGCTATTAGCTGTTGCAAGTCACCAACTTTCAGAAACAGTCCGTTTTTTGGCCCACCCTGTACTTTACTTTTGAGTATAAGTACTAGTACTGAAAAACTGTACAATACAATTATACTCACGACTATCAAATACTACATCTCTGAAAACAACAGTTTTACAACAATCATGGTGCAACGTTGCACAGTGTTCCTTGATACACAGTGAATAGAGTGTGCAAATAAGTACTGTGAAAACAGTCACAATTATATTCTAACATTTTGTATTTGTTATATTGGAACATCATTAACAAAACAATGGAAGAAACAATAACTTTGCAATATTGCTATCATAACTACAGTTAACATAAGTTAATACTGTGTTTTATGTAAATTTATTTAATTGTAATAAGTACCTGACCATAATCTGTTGACATGTATCTCTAAATTATCTAGCCACTCTCCATGGACAAATGATGCATTATAATGCATTGCAGATAAACAAAAAAAGATGAGAACTTTGCATAACAACAACAATTTTGATATCAAATTAAACTGGCATTCATGGCACACAGTATCAGATATGACCAATTTAACAGTTTTGAGCTACTAGGACAACTATGTACAAAGTATGTATCGTGTCCCAATTAAAATGAGGCCAAAATTCAAATGCACCATGACTCAACAGAAACGCATGACATTTGAATTACAGTTATCACTATTTGTCAGTCAAAATGTGCTGTTTCAACAAAATATACAGGGGGTCCAGATTTGTGGATACCCTGGTCAGCTATGCCCGTGAGTGTGCATTCATCAAATGAACTCTTGCAATGGATTTCATATGATGAAAGTACCAGTAAACATTATTTATCAGTGTTATTAGGCTGCCTCACCAGCAAACAGTACTTAAAGGTGGCCTGTTGCTACTGATAAGTAAGTAAGTAAAAGTATTTCTATACAGCACTATCTAACAAGTTGCAAAGTGCCATGGTCCCATAACCAGAAAAAAACGAGTCTTTAAATGCCGTTTCAGTTGCTTAAGAGAGTCATTGTTGCCGTTAAGTTGGCAGAGAGTTCCAGATCTATAGTCCGGCAGCAGCAAAGCACCGATTGCCGTAAATGTTGTGTGTATATCGAACAGCTATTAGTGAATCCGACGAGCAGTCTGCGTGGGTGATGTCACTCATAGTATTGTCTCTGTGAGCCTGTTTGTTGGCCACAACCATCAGATATGCAAAACAAGAGGGCCTAGCAGTGGCTAGCATAGCGCGAGATGTTGTTTAGATTACCCCTCCCTGCGACCACAATGCGCGGTACATTTGGATCGGAATTTGAAACCTAAATTAGCTATAATGCGCCAATGCACTTCCGTCACCAGACAGACGGACACTGACATCGTAGCATAAGTGCGAGATGGTGTCTCGTGCTAAAAACCACCGACTCATAAGTGAGCCAGTTTGGCATGTAGAGTCTGATGGTCGAAAAACCTCGGTAAGTTTGGATACGGTATGTATCTCCGCAGCATTTTTGATAGATTTTCCCACATGCTACTGAAGAGCATTCTGACTGGCTGCTGCTGTCTGGCTTTTCAAGCATGCTGCAGACTGGCATTCCAAATGACTGGCTGTTGACATAGGATCTCCTCAATTGCTGGCTGTGCTCAGCTGGCAAGTTGGCCTATTTCCAAAGTATGTGAACATGATTGCTATTTTATAACAAGAAGCATTTGAAAAACGTTGGGCCCATTTGCCACTGCGAGCCGCCGCACGCCGCCTGTTCTAATTTTACATTGCCAGTCACCAGGTGTCGCTACTGTCGACACTACTACCAAGATGAGCCGAAGTCAGCTATAGCTATAGTGCAGGCGGCGTGCGACAGTAGCGACACCTGGTGAATGGCAATGTAAAATCGATGTCCACGACAAAGACAACAACGACAATGCGTGACAGGGGACCGCTATGGCCCATAGAATGGGCCCAATCAGAAAAATGCAAGCATCAAAATGTTACAGCTACCATTTACATGACTTTTTGGTGATGGAAAACGTCAGGGGATTCTAGCGTCTGTTGTAAATGATGCCTATACATCTATCAGCGATCATGAAGCTCCTGTTGACGGATCATTGTCATCCTTTTGAAAGACTCCAACACCGGTTGTCGTTGGCTTTTGTAGACTCTCCAGCTGGCGTTGTCCTCTACGCAGAAGGTGTTCAATGCGCATTACCTCAGACTTGTTGATATCTGCGTTCTTCCTGAACTCCGAGCGCACGTAGGCCACAGCGCCGGGTTTCGTGCGTGCCACACGCAGACACTGGTGATATAATGCAAGCACCTGCTGCTGCAGACGGCTGTGTCTCACCATCACTCACTAGTACGTCGGTCGACTCAACATCAACCACATAACCGCTCAATTTCAATCACAGTGCGATTATATAATTATACAAAAACCTTTTACTGATAAAGACTTTACAGAACGGAAACAACTGACATACTATTTAAAATAGAATAAAGTGAGAAATGTAATTTGGTAAATGTAAGCACAGTAAGTAAGTACAAAAGGGCCTAGCAGTGGCTAGCATAGCGCGAGGTGTTGTTGTTTAGATTACCCCTTTCACGCAACCGCAATGCGCGGTAAATTTGGATCGGAATTTGAAATGTAAATTAGCTATAATGCGCCAATGCACTTTCGTCACAAACAGACAGAGAGACAGACGGACACTGACATCGTAGCGCGCGAGATGTATATATTACATCTCACGCTAAAAAGTGATTACCAAAAGCTCAATCCGGTATAGAAAATAAAACATATCTCCAGCAAACAGACATGACGGATAGGCCTATGCTATAGGCCTGCAACTTTCTATAACCTCTACCTCACTCATTGACAAAAACTTCTTACCCCGCATGCTTCACAAGGACTCTTACTGACTTTGTGAACATCTAATACTACCAACCACCTTGCACGTTCCCTCATTCTAACTATAACATACCAAATTGTCTAAACTTACGCTATTGTGTGTAAATACGGACTGTTGTATATCTTGTTGCTTCTGCTATTGTCGTTCTGCGTGTGCAGTTGCGTTTTGTCAACTGTATTAATAAACGGAAGAAGAAACTACTTTTTAGCGTGAGATGAAATATATAGTACATTTCGCACTTATGCTTCGATGTCAGTGTCTGTCTGTCTGTGACGTTTGTTCATTGTGGTCACAGGGTGCAATGGATCCCGGATATCTTTGTATGCTTGGATAGATGGATGTCTTTGCTACTTACTGACAACGCCTCACCCGGATCGTTGGATGGGATGATGCTGGGATTTCTGGTGGAAGAAAGGAGGGGTATGGAAAAATTGGTAATTGTAGCGATATCACTTAATTAGCGCGAGATGTAATATATACATTTTACGTTGCAGAGAAATTATCAGTGACTCATATAACTTTTATTTCAGGCATACCAATTAAATTTGCATAGACATCCAACTCCCGAGTCGTTAAGTGTCAGTGGCTCATTACTAGAACACGTGCAACGCGTACAGTCACTGCAGTTTTTGAACGGTGTAGGCTTATAACTGAACCCAATTAGTTAGCACATTACTAAGTATTTTACTTCGAAAGTTCGGTTTCAAAAGTATAAATTTAAATAATTGAATACTCAGCACAGCCCGACGTATTTATTACAGTTTCTAGTTTCTACACAAAAATCTTGTTTTTAATTTTCGTACAAAAACACATCGATAGCACTTCCGTGTTCGTAGAATATTGTTGTAAAATCGTTGTAATTTTGAAAATTGTAATGATGTTGGTAGTCCCGCCTCATTGACTGACTCATCTGTTTGCAGTACGTCGCTATACAGTATATCGGCTATGGGTAAAATGCGGGCCTGCGAAAAAATGGAACGTTAATCGGCGATCTGGCTGTAACAAAATTGCTAGCGCCAGATCGCACACTTATCTATGGTAAAACATGTCACGTGTCTGGTCATGCTGATTCATTAAGGTTTTTTTGCCATTAACTTACTGGTTCCATTTGTGGCATTTGTCATCAAGGATGATTAAAGATTCCATTAACGTGGACTTGGCAGTGAGCGGAAAATTCGCTCAGTAGCTAAGTCAGTGAAGTTTGACGACGGAGACTAGGTAGTAGGTACTCGTCACCATGCCGTCTAGGCATCTAGGCTAGACGCTCAGACAGCGTGGTGATTAGTCGGTGTATGCGCCGATCTGGCACTAGTAATTTTGCCGTGCTTAGGGCCAGATCGCCGATCTGGCGCTAGCACTAAGCAAAATGGAATAACATTTACTGACACACAAATACCAATGCCACACAGAGATATGCACTACAGACATATAGCACTGGCTGATCAGACCAAAACTAATAAAAAAAACATTCTTAAAAGTATTAACAATTTCAGCAGCAATAGTGTGGACTACTACTGCTTAGTGTCTGCTGCTGCTGCTGTACGTTGCCATCTCAACTAGCACCAACCAGCCAGCTGCTTATCAAATTACTGTTGACATGGCCATCGCTAGCAGATTATTCCAGATTACACAGTTATTTCTCAGATACAAGAGGCCTTTAAGTCCCTTTTCCATTTGCTGTGTTATTGTGTGATGAATGTCTTTGTGCAGTTGTGTGACACTGACACATTCTGCATGAGCACAATGTCGACTGGTCTTCACCCTGCAATTGCCGTGTCAGCCAGTGTTACTCTCGTGGTGTCGTATTTCTATGTTGGCCACTGGATTTCGTCAATGAGTGATGAGGGCATCTATGATGTGCCAACAGTACTTGCTAGTCTGCTAGAGGCTGAGAAAGCCGCAGTGCCACGGCATGGCACCACTGTAGCGGTGGCATTCGGTGGTTGTCGTGATCGCTTGGCATCAAGTGTTGATGTGATGCATCAGCTCAGTGCAGTTTGTCCAGACTCAGTCAGCAATATCAAAGAGCTGCATAATGTCACTGATCTAGAAGAGACGTTTGCTTACTACTTCATGAATGGTGCCTCTGCCAGGTCAGTCTGTTGTTTTGTTTTTACTTTATTTTCCCTCATTTTTCTCTTTTTTGATTTTCAGTCTCGTAATGCTCTGCAGACTAATGAATGACCTTTAGTCTTGTATTATAGCAGTTTTCTGGTTGGAAGTGACAGTTATTTAGAGACACATTTATTGTTAGAACTCATCATACTTCACATTAATGACACTAACCCTTCACGGTACATCTGACAGCATCTGTGGCTTATGTCTGATGAAGTTACGTACATTTCTGTTGTCAACTGCATTGAATTACTTGGTGTCAGACATATTTTTACATTCCAGTTCATTGTACAGTTATGTAGTACTTAATGACTGCCTCCATGAGTAACCTGTGTTCTTTGTGCAGTCGTGCTACGAGGAATGCAAGTTTTTTTGCTGAAGTGGAGCATGCATTTACGTTATTGTCGAAATGTCGAGTGTCCATTGGTGGAAATGCACCAGTGATGGCACAGCGATTTGTCTCTGAGGGTGTCGGGCAAGTTATGCTTGGTGCCAACATGTCACCGGATCTTCGCAGCGAACTTGATTCAAGAATCCAGGGTTACTGTTGTCATGAATTTTTGTCAGTATTTTTACACATCTCATACCTTCATACCTATGGGGTGGGAGCAAGCTTACAGCGCTGAGGCCACATGGCCGGGCCCATTGCGCAATTTAACACATCTCAAATTGCATTAAAATTTATGGCAAGTAAAGATGCTGAGTTAATAAAAACTACACACAGTGGGTATGTGTAGGATTCCATCTCGTCTGTGTTTGTAAACTGGGATTTGTTCCAGTTTGTGTGAGCTAAACTTCTTTATTTTCAGTAAGTCTTTGGAAATTATTTTTGTCCTTATTTTATATATACCATACAGTAAATTTTTACTAATCAGCTTGTTGGCACACATTATGCATTTGCTGTCATGTCTTGATGACAGACAGAAGGAACAGTCATTTACTGTGGCTGGACATTGTGTCACAAGTAAACAAGACATTTCTACAGCACTTTACAATGAGTTAGACTCATCATAAGGCACTTAATGTGGCACTTGTTGATGAAGGATCACACAGTATTGTTGTCCATACGTTTACTCGCAAATGGAGTGAGCCATCAGGACTTTACTCTCCAGCCTTAGCCGTTGCCGCACTTTTGGCAGTACTTTCCCAGTTTCCCATCCCACTGAGGATAGGAGGCTGAGTGGATTTGGGTGGATAGTTATTATTTTATGGTATCGGGGTATTAAGCAGTGGTGCGATCTGTCCATCTGTTTGTTTGTACGATGCCAATAGCTCAAAAATTGTGCATTTTAGGGCTATGGTTAATAACGTATTATGGAATACTAATAGGAAACCCCATGCTGGAAGCAAGGCTGTAACTAGGGGTTGGGTGTTTGAACACCCCCGAAATTTCGTGGAAAAAATTTGACTCACAAAAACAGTCACTAAATTCTCAAAACTGACCACTAGACTGGACAGTGGATATCGATTTTGGCCAAGGCTTCACCCCGGACGCCACTGGGGGAGCTTTCAGCGCTCCCCAGACTCCTATCTGGTAGGGAGGGCGCTCACAACCCCCTCCCCAAGAACCCTCAACACCCCGAAAATATATGCTAGTTACGGCCTTGGTTGGAAGTCAAACCCACTGGTCAGCTTGGTTATATGGGCACTGGAAGTGACCAAAACAGCAGCAAATCAGGTGTGTTATGCCGCCGTCAAACTGCCATCGGTGGGGGCATATTGTTTTGTCACACGATACCTTGTATGCCAAGGTGGTTTGCCTGCTAAAGACAGTCATTCATCCAAGTACTAACCGGATGCAGTGTAGAGTAACTTGGTCCAGTGCTGTTACTGCTACACCACCCCACCTGCAGTGATGTGAGGTGGATATTGTTTGTGCAGTAATAGGAGCGGAACTGAGTGAAACGGAGCAGGACACTCACCTTGTGTTGGAATACGAGAGGAATGATGTCTGCGGCAAATACACTGCACCACGTGCTAACAGGTCTCCTCTGCTTAACTAGCTGGAGTTAGTTACTCCGGCAAATAGAACCACAACGTCCACTTTAACAGCTCTGTTTACTAGGCGCAGCTGGGTTAAGCTGAAATTCCACGGGAGCATTTTCCTCGTAACATCTTACAAGGATGTCACTAACATGTCACAGGCAATTGGTCATGTCATACGAGGATGCTACAAGGATCCTCGCGAGGATGTCGGCAACAGGTCATGCATGTCGGGCTCATGGAATTTGGAGAAGGCACAACGCATGCATAAACGGGCAGCACTACACCGCAGCAAACCACCATCCAACCAATCAGGTAAGTGCGTGGCAAGCTGAACGGGGAAGTCGCCCGACACGCTGACATCCTCGCAAGGATCCTCGAGAGGATGTCGGGTTTGTCAGCGAGAATGTCACAAGGATCCTTGTAAGAAAACTGCTTTCGTGGAATTTAAGCTTTAGCCAGTTGTCCAGTCTGTGTGCTGTGGAAAATGGAAGAGAACCTTGACCTTTGTGGATAAGTGGCATAGTTTTCTACAGGTCACACGTCTATCATATCACCCAGTCAGTCAACAGTGTCAAAGCACTGTAGGAAACTGAAAGCATTGACCACGCCACTGGTCCAGGTCAATACCTGAACCAGTGGCGTGGTCTCATCCGCCGCCGGACTCCTGAGGCAATGGACGTTGGTTGCCGATTCTCCAGCAGTGCCACATTTCTGCGGAGAGAGCCTATGGAGCAGGTCGTTCACAGATCAGATGTCTGGTTATGTTACCCAGTTAACGGTATTATCAAGCAGAATGCACTCACTCCAGCCATGGAGAATCATTGATTTTCCTGATTGTTGCTTGATGTGTCCGCAGACTAGTGAGGGAAGAAATACCACACACTCCATGCTGGGCATCTGTTAGCGAGTCTCTTAGATGACTGAGTTTGGGCGTTATGTCCCACTTGATACAAAATAGGTAATTTCAGAGATGTTCTTCTTAGTCAGTCTTTTGGAAAGTACTGAGAAAAATCTGTTAGTTTCACAACATACAGCAGCAATGATGGTCATTGTCAGCTGACATTGATGTTGTTCAAACAGTTTGCTGTTGTGAGTTTGTCTGACCCGCATGCATGATGAATATTTGTCGTGATTTGCACTGGTCACCTGTTAGCCATTGTATTAACTATAAAGTATTCTTAATAACATGGAAAACACTTCATACTGCCCACCGTCCTTACCGCTGAGCTAATCTCCCACTGCCTTCTGTCCAGAGCCTTACGTTCTTTTAACAGACCATCTATTATCACTAGCAATTTTTATGCACAGGCACTTTTCTGTTTTGGTACCATCTATTTGGAATTCGCTACTTGTGCATATCTTTTCTGTCGACAAAGTGTCAACCTTCAAAAGTGAACTAAAATCTTATCTCTCTTCCAGTCTGCTCTCTTGCTGTCGAGTTACTCTGTGCGAGCACCTCATATGGTTATTTGATTCATGACTTGTGCTATATAAATTATGTATGTATGCATGCATTCATGCATGGATGGATGTATGTAATGTAATGTAATGTAATGTATGTGTAGGTTCATAGTATACAGTGAGTTGGGCGGAGATCATCATGCAATGACGTCACTCGTGGAGCAGTTTACTCGCCAGCTGATGAGATCTCCGCCAGACCTGCTGGTTATCGGAGGTCTTAGACAGCTGCTGAGTGCAGAAGCAGTGTCGGGTACGGACCACTGATACTGATCCTAGTTACCTAGTGGCTTGTAGTCCAGCAGTGGAGGAGGCGGGGCTGTCATGCGGAGTTTGTCAGGTGTAAAATATTGGAACTTAGTTAGATTGAGCAAGACAAGGCACTCTCTGCTACTGTTTGTTGTTGAGGATGAACGTATACATGGTGGTACATAACCAGGTCATTTTCCAGCTGAGAGTTGGAAATATACCATATATTTCACTCACAAGTTGGTGCAGTGATGCTTGGTGGTGGGGTCTGTATTGCATGCTGACAAGCCTCCAAGTGAGCGACTTGAAAGTCTGCCAGAGTTTGACATAATTGTACGTGACACTGTAGTGTTCTTTTTTGACTAAAATAATCGATTGTTTTTTGAGCGCCCTGTAGATATAATGTTAACAATTTGTTATTTTTGTGTGATACATGAGGAAAAGTGTCATATTGCTGATGGAATCATTCATTGCTTGTAAACAGTGGCAGGGTTTCTGCTATGAAGTCATGGAACTGAGGATGTCAGTGGACTTTACTAACAGCAATAAGAAGCCCACTTATTGCCGTTAGTAGGATGTGCCTATCGTGTAATTTTGTGAATGTATACATGACATCCTGTAAGCATTTACCAAATGTCTTGACATGAATATGGCGGACAGTCAAAAATGTCGATGGTTCTTAGTCGCGATAGTAACATTGTAGTAAATAACGGCCGGCAACCACCTGTGATTTTGATAGCCTACATTAAAGGTCATTCATCCAAATATTTTTTTAATAAGTCATCATGAAAATCTCGCATTCTTACATTACAATACTGCTTAAGTTGATTTTTTATTCATAGACATCAAGATTCTTCATTGCTGAAATAAACATGCACACCATTGTGTAATTTCCTGAATGTGTACACAATATGTTATCATGTAAACATGCAGATCCCTAGTTGTTGGTCTGCGTTAATGACAGTGGTGCTGTGATGGTAGCTGGAGGTCCCAGTGCTTTGACTCGACTCTCACAAATGCTGGCAGCCGCACGTCCGTCGATGCGAGTGCACGTGGAGTTGTCGACATTTGCCGAGCAGTCGACGGTGCGGCAGATCATTGAGCAGATCGTGCGTCACGCGGACTCACTTGGTCTCAATGAGCAGGAACTGCCGACACTCCGCCGACACCTGGCAAACTGGCACAGCACCGCAAACAAGCCATCGACACTGGCATCGAATGGCGTGGAGGACTCAACTCCAAGTTTGGCGGCTATGTTGGACGATGCTCGCGCGACATTCCGTCTGCTGCGTCACATAACTGCCGACGAGGAGCGACATTTCTCACGACTTCACATGCACACGCTTGCCTTCCAGGTCAGTGCACAAGCCGAGATATGGTCTATGACATATGCAGCTGGCTGTCGGTGTGCATGTGTGTATTTCAGTGGGTGTGTATGGGGTTTGATGCCCTTGCTCTCACTGCCACTGTCCATGATAGATGTCAGAGTGAAAACAGTTCACCTCATTATGGTGCACAATTTTTATTTGCACCTGAGAAATATTACTTCTTACATAGTTAGCCTCTGAGCCATTACTGTTACTTATGTGTCTCTTAGCTCATTAAATATCAACCTGCTTTCGCTTCTATTTGTCCATACTTTTTTTGACGCCTGCAGTTTCAGCATCGCAGTTCCTGCTATCTGAAACTCTTCTCTGTCTCTCTGTGGAGGAATGTGTACCAGCCGTTATACTTTTTGTTTTCACCTCACTACCCATTATTTCCAGCAGGTTTTCCAAGCCAGTTAGCACCTTTTTCCTTGCATCTCGGATTCTGCTTCAGCTGACCATTGTGTGCATTTATAAATTATATTTTCATGCTGCCGTTACTTTTTAATTAGTTACAAAATAGCCTGAATTATACGACTTCTGTAGGTTATTGCAGTGGTAAACTGTCTTTATTGGCCATCGTGAAGCTTCACTGATCATAAGAGTCTGTTGTGTAGATTCTCGTGACTGAGGCCGAGAGCAAACTGTGGCCAAACAGTCATGCAGCCGTGGCGAAGGCGTCGCTGACCGCGTACCGACACACTTGTGCTTCATCTGAAGTGGACGTGGCTCGTGCCAAGCTGCTGCTGCGGGACACAGAGTTGATCTCGGCAAAGTTGGGCACGGCGGCCGGCGAACACGAGGTACTGTTCACCGGTCGTCACCCGGTGGCGTGCTGGCGTGAGCCGGCCGATCAGTCACTAGTCGACATCGAAGTGCAGATCTGCGTGGCTCCGGTGCTAGTGTGTAAGCACGTCGTACAGACGGTCGGCGGCGGAGACAACATCTCAGCCGCTGCGCTTGCCTTGCAGATTTGACACACACTGTCTTCTACAGTGCCACATGACTGTGTGATGTGTGCCATGTTCCAAGGACAAGATGGTCTTGTCACTTATGCCCCATTTTGTATCCACGCTTTATGCGATCAAGTGACCTTGGACCTTTTTGCCCCCACAGCAACTTAAAGCCTCCTATATTCCGAACTGCACTGTGGTCAGTTAACTGTGACGTCATGCAACCAAATGGTCGTAGTAGAATGACCAATGGGACTCCAGTTAACCAAACCAGAACGAATAGTGTCAATACCTGGCACGTTAATATATAACCACTGGTCAGTCACTTTCAACCAGCCTTGGACCCCAGTTAGAAAATTACAGTTGCATTGATTCAGTTGCCTAATTATCTGCCAAATATGGCAATGTAGGCAGATCCTAGTTAATAGGTCAGTCATGACCGACATGCAGTTGGCAATATAGAATGCTAAAATCAGCGATGTAGTGCCTATGACAAACAACATATTGAGTTCATATTTTTTGACGTGGACTCACGACAGGGTACGTACACTTGACTATTTCACAGTATGATAACCAAGGATTTCTAGAATTTCATGTTACGGATTAAGGCTGTAGAATGGGATGATGCATTTTGATACAGCACAGCAAGTTGCTTATGTCATAGACCATATTTATACCAATTAGTACTTTTTTTAGGTCAGTGCTGTGTGTTTTAGTGCCTTCAGTGCTTTGATGCTCTTGGTTGGGTGGCAAGAAGGGCATTCAGCCTGTTAAAGACATAGGGTTAGTAGAGTTAGGGCTAGGGTTATGTTTAGGTTGATTACAGCCCGCGTAGCAAGGATGTATAGGTTTTGGCTTGTGTGTGTGTGTGTGTCTGTCCGGGTGCCAAAAACTCATAATTTCATCACTACATCACATTTGCATTCACCTGGGGGGGGGGGTTTGGACC